>Ga0207646_10000025_pt1 | contig 248680 bp, 184 predicted proteins | sample KBSK5502metaG_FD_184343 | JGI IMG/M metagenome (GOLD analysis project Ga0207646, IMG submission 184343) | Corn, switchgrass and miscanthus rhizosphere microbial communities from Kellogg Biological Station, Michigan, USA - KBS K5-50-2 metaG... | ecosystem: Host-associated > Plants > Roots >... | reverse complement strand
TATGGAACACGCCGGATCAGAACCGCGAGCGGTAGCGAGCGTAGCATCCGAGATGGCTCCACTGTGAGCCACGCTCGCTACCGCTCGCGGTTCTGATCCGTACACGCAATTGAAATCCGATCTTAGGGGCTCGGGATCAGGGAATCTCTGCCCCGCCACTATAGCACGGCTCCCAAAAGCAAGCCAACGCAGTCAACCTGGCCGCGCGTTGACTTCTTCCCCCGCTTCACATAATCTTCCATCTAGCTGCTGGTGGGAAGCGCTCTCCCCATTTTAGCTCTCCGCGGTAAATCCAAAAGCAGTTCTGACCCACCCTCCCCGTAGAAGTTAAATCAACCGGTCACGGTTTGCTGGATCCGGCCCCAGGGTTGGGCCTCTGGCGATCCAAACTGTGCGTGCGAAGCAATGACTCAACGACCGACGCCGATACAACCACGCATCCCTGCTGCCACCTATCGCCTCCAATTCAACCGTCACTTCACCCTCCGTCAGGCCGCGGCGCTCGTAGACTATCTGCGCGACCTGGGGGTCAGCGACTGCTACGCGTCGCCGCTGCTGATGGCCCGCCCGGGCAGCTTGCACGGCTATGATGTGGTCGACCCCACGAAGCTCAACCCCGAGGTCGGGACCGAAGAGGAGTTCGGCGCTTTTGCCCGCCGCCTCAAAGAGAATGATATGGGGCTGGTGATGGACGTCGTGCCCAACCACATGTGTATCGCCGGCTCGGCCAATCGGTGGTGGAACGATGTGCTGGAGAACGGGCCTGGCTCGCCGTATGCCAAATTCTTCGACATCGATTGGAACCCGCCCAAAGCCAATCTCGCGGACAAGGTGTTGCTGCCCGTCTTAGGTGATCAGTACGGCCGCGTGCTTGAGAACCAGGAGGTCAAGCTCAACTATCAGCGGGGCGCCTTCTTCGCCCAACACTACGAGACCCGGCTGCCGATCGCCCCGCGCGCCTCCGCCTACGTCATTGAGCGGATCTTGCAAAGTGTCAAGGCGCAGTTGGAGGAGTACCACCCGCACGTTCTCGAATTGGAAAGTATTCTCACCGCGCTCAGCCACCTGCCGCCGCGCACCGAGACGGGCGAGGAGAAGGTGCGGGAGCGCCGGCGGGAGAAGGAGATCATCAAGCGGCGCTTGTCGGCTCTCGCCGAGGCCAGCCCTGAGGTGCGGCGCGCGATCAAGGAGGCGGTGAGGGAGTTCAACGGCGTCCGGGGCGTCCCGCAGAGCTTCGATTGGCTTGAGGAACTGCTTTCAAACCAGGCCTACCGGCTGAGCTTCTGGCGCGTCGCCGCCGACGAGATCAACTACCGCCGCTTCTTCGACATCAACGAACTGGCGGCGGTCCGGGTCGAGGAGCCGGCGGTCTTCTCGGCCGTGCATGATTTGATCTTTCGCTTCATGCGGCGGGGCTGGGTGACCGGCCTGCGCGTTGACCACGTGGACGGCCTGTTTGATCCCGAGCAATACCTGCGTCAGTTGCAGCGCGGCTCTCTTTCCGCGCTCATACAAGCGCAGAAGAATGCCGGGACTTTGCCGCTCAAGCGGGTCTCCTCCCGCAAATCAGGTGAGGTCGGCCGGCCGTGCTATGTCGTCGTGGAGAAGGTCCTCGGCCCGGATGAATCTCTGCCGAGGAACTGGGCGGTGCACGGCACCACCGGGTATGACTTCATGAATCTCCTCAATGGGGTCTTCGTAGAGCAGTCCAACGGGCGGACGTTCCGCAAGCTCTACAAGCGCTTCACCGGCTACGCGCACCACTTCGATCACCTCGCCTACGGGAGCAAGAAGCTCATCCTGCGGGTGGCCATGTCGAGCGAGCTCCACATGCTCGCCCGCAAGCTGGACCGCGTCTCGGAACAGCACCGCTACTCGCGCGACTTCACCCTCAACAGCCTCCAGTACGCGCTGGGCGAAGTGATCGCCTGCTTCCCCGTCTACCGCAGCTACATTCACCGCCACCAGGCCGAAGTCAGCGCCGAGGACCGGAGCCATATCGCCTCCGCGATCCGCGCGGCGAAGCGCCGCAACCCGGCCACCAGTCCGTCGATCTTTGACTTTATCGGCTCACTCCTGTTGCTCGAGGACCCGGACGGGCTCGACGAAGCGCAGCGCGCAGAGCGGCGCGATTTCGTCATGCGCTTCCAGCAGTTGACCGGCCCGGTCACGGCCAAGGGCATCGAGGACACGGCTTGCTACCGCTCCTTCCCGCTCGCCTCTTTAAATGAGGTCGGCGGGGACCCGGCGAGGTTCGGGATTTCCCTGGAGCACTTTCACCGCGAGAATGGGCGGCGCTTAGAACATTGGCCCCATACGCTGTCGGCCACCTCGACTCACGACACCAAGCGTGGCGAGGACGTGCGCGCCCGGATCAGTGTCCTGTCCGAGATTCCTCGGCAATGGTACCGCGCCATCCGCCATTGGCAGAATTTGAACCGCGACAAGAAGGCGCAGTTGGAGGGCCGGGAAGTTCCCGATGCTAACGAGGAGTATCTGCTCTACCAAACACTGGTTGGCGCCTGGCCGCTCGGCCTTGACCAAGGCGAAAGACGAAAGGAGCAAGGCGAAAGTAGCAGCGGTTTTCCTCACCCCCTTTCGTCTTTCGCCTTTCGTCCTTCGCCTGAATTTGTGCGGCGGATTCAAGAATACATGATCAAGGCGATCAAGGAGGCGAAGCTCCATTCGAGCTGGATCAGTCCGAACGAAGAGTACGAGCGAGCGGTGCGGGACTTCGTTGAAGCGACCCTGGCGCCGGGAGAGGGGAATCAATTTCTGAATGATTTTCTAGAGTTTCAAGCCCCGGTCTCTCGCGCCGGCATGTTCAATTCCTTATCGCAGACCTTGCTGAAGATCGCCTCGCCGGGGGTGCCCGACTTCTATCAAGGGACTGAGGTCTGGGATTTCAGTTTGGTAGACCCCGACAATCGGCGCCCGGTGGATTATGAGCGCCGCCAGGCTTTGCTGGCTTCGCTGCGTGCTGAAGGAGAGGATAACCCCGGCGCCCTGGTGGGCCGCATCCTGACAGAGCCGGGAGACGGCCGGCTCAAGCTTCACCTCACCCGCCGCGCGTTAGCCTTCCGCCGCGATCATCGCCAGCTCTTCACGGAAGGCGCGTATCTGCCTTTGAGCGCGGCGGGGGAGCGCGAGCATCATGTCATCGCCTTCGCCCGCATGTTCGAGGGAAAGGCCACGATTGTGGTAGCCGGGAGGTTTTTTGCCCGGCTGGGCGCAACTTCACAGTTTCCGGTTGGTCGGGATGTGTGGGGCGACTCAGTAGTCGTCATCGGAGAAGACCTCGCCAAGGGCAGCTACCGCGACGTGCTCACCGGCAACAGGGTGTGCATCCATAGGCGACAGGACGGCTACGAGATGCCACTGGCCGAGATCTTTGCCCGTCTGCCCGTGGCGCTCTTGGAGCAGAATGTATAGAAACCAAGACACCCAGGATGGGTACATTGAGTGGGTACCACTGTCCACTGTCCATTGTCCACTGTCCACTGATTTGCAGAGAGGCAGGCCTGGTCCTTCTGCTTAACAGTTGACCGTGGACAATGGACAGTGGACAGTGGCTCAAGCTCGTAACGCTCGCGACGCCCCGGTCTCGCTTGATTTGATTTAGTTTCGCGATCAAGCAAAGACAGGCTGACTGCCTGTCCCACTTCAAGGGTGATGGCTATGGCAGCGACAAACGAACTCCGACCTGATCCTCTGTGGTTCAAGGACGCGGTCATCTACGAGGTCTACGTCCGCGGCTTCTACGATTCGAATGCCGACGGGATCGGCGACTTCCGCGGCCTGACCGAGAAACTCGATTACTTGCAGTGGCTGGGGGTGGATTGCCTCTGGCTCTTGCCGATGTACGCCTCGCCGTTGCGCGACGGGGGCTACGACATCTCAGACTACTACGCCATCCTCCCGGAGTACGGGACGATGGCGGACTTCAAAACATTCCTCGACGCCGCGCACGCCCGCGGCATCCGGGTGATCACCGACCTCGTGCTCAATCACACTTCGGACCAGCACCCCTGGTTCCAGGAGGCCCGCCGCTCGCCCGACTCGCCCAAGCGCGACTGGTACGTGTGGAGCGACACGGATCAGCGCTACACGGGCGCCCGCATCATCTTCGTCGACACCGAGCGCTCGAATTGGACTTGGGACGAACAGGCGGGGGCCTTCTTCTGGCACCGCTTCTTCAGCCATCAGCCGGACCTCAACTACGACAACCCGGAGGTCCGGCAGGCGATGCTGGACGCGGTCTCATTCTGGTTGGAGATGGGCGTTGACGGCTTCCGGCTCGACGCCGTGCCGTACCTTTATGAGCGCGAGGGCACGAACTGTGAGAACTTGCCCGAGACTCATGCGTTCCTCAAGCGGCTGCGGGCCTACGTCGATGCCCACTACCCTGGCCGGCTCCTCCTGGCTGAGGCCAACCAGTGGCCTGAGGACGTCGTGGCCTATTTCGGCGAGGGCGATGAGTGCCACCTGTGTTATCACTTCCCGATCATGCCCCGCCTCTTCATGGCGCTGCGGCAGGAGGACCGTAGGCCGATTGTCGAAATTCTGGAGCGGACCCCCGCCATTGCGGAGAACTGTCAGTGGGGGATGTTCCTGCGCAATCATGACGAACTGACCTTGGAGATGGTAGCGGACGAGGAGCGGGATTACCTGTATGAGGAATACGCCAGGGATCGGCGGATGCGCTGTAACATCGGCATCCGACGCCGGCTCGCGCCGCTGATGGATAACGGGCGCCGGCGGATCGAGCTGCTGCACAGCCTGCTCTTCGGCCTCCCGGGCAGCCCCTTCCTCTACTACGGCGACGAATTAGGCATGGGCGATAACGTTTACCTCGGCGACCGGGATGGGGTCCGCACACCGATGCAGTGGTCGCCTGACCGGAACGGCGGATTCTCCAGGGCCGACTTCGCCCAGTTGTACTTCCCGCCGATTATGGACCCGGTCTATGGCTTCCAGTCGGTCAACGTCGAGGCGCAGCAGCGCACCTCGAGCTCGCTGCTTCACTGGTTCCACCACATGATCGAACTCCGCAAACGGCACCCGGTCTTCGGCCGCGGTTCGCTGGAATTTATCAAGCCCGAGAACCGAAAGATCTTCGCCTTCATCCGCCGCTATCAGGGTGAGACGGTCCTCTGCGCCTACAACCTCGCGCGCTCCTCGCAGCCGGCCGAGCTTGACTTGGCGCGCTATGAGGGCTTGACGCCGGTTGATATGCAGTACCAAGTCAAGTTCCCAAGGATCGAGTCGCGGCCCTACCAGATTACCTTTAATGAGTATGGATTCTACTGGTTCCATTTGAAGGATGAAGGATGAGCGCTGAGCGATGAACGGGCTGATCCATCATTCAGCGCTCGCACCTCATTGGTTGGTTACTCGGCGGTCTTCACCCAGCACCTCAGCACTTCCGCCACGCTCCAGGCCTGGGCCACGCAGCCGCGGGGCGTGAAGGGCGGCTCGGCATCGAAGATTTCACTGATCGATCCGAGGCAGGCCTCGCCGAGATGCGGCACGAATCCTTCGAGGCAGCGCCGCGCACCCAGGGGGTCTTCCGGATACACTTTGAGCCACGCGTCGACGAAGGGGCCGGCCAGCCATCCCCAGACCGTCCCCTGGTGGTATGCCGCATCGCGCGCGCGGAGGTCGCCGTCGTAGGTCGGCTTGTAGTCCGGATGGCCTGGAGCGAGCGAGCGCAGCCCGACTGGCGTGAGCAGCCGCTGGCGGACCACTTCGAGGACCGGCTTCCAGCGCGACTGATCGAGAATCGGGTGCCGGAGTGAGATGGCAAACAACTGGTTCGGGCGACAGGCCGGATCATCCCCCTGCTCGCCATCAATCACATCGTAGAGGTACCCGCCCTCCGCATACCAGAAGCGCTCGTTGAATGATTGGCGTGCGCGCTCAGCTTGCTCGGCCAAAGGCTGCGCGGCCGCCTCTCCCTGCTCCTCGCGCACCCAGCCTTCGAGCAGTCGCAGGGCGTTGTACCAGAGGGCATTGATCTCCACCGCCTTGCCGCGACGCGGGGTCACTACCCAGTCATCAACCTTGGCGTCCATCCAGGTCAGCTGATAACCCGTTTCACCTTGGCGGAGGAGACCATCTTGCGGATCGACGCCAATGCCAAAGCGGGTGCCGCGCAGGTGGTGATCGAGGATGTCGAGCAGCTTAGGGAGAACGAGCTTGAGCGTCTCGCGGTCATGCGTGGCCTCAAGGTAGCGGTGGAGAGGATCGAAGAACCAGAGCGTCGCGTCGGCCGTATGATACAGCCCCTGGTTCTCGCCTTCAGGGAACATATTGGGAATGAGGCCGTCACGGACGTAGTGGGCGAAGGTGCGGAGAATCCAGCCCGCCTCGGCGTGACGCCCGGTGACGAGCGTCAGCCCCTCCAGACTGATCATCGTGTCGCGGCCCCAGTCCGTGAACCAGTGGTAGCCCGCGATGACGGTGCGCACTTCATCGCCAGCGGCGTGGGCGCGGGCGGCGTCCTCCACGCGCCCGGCGGGAGTGATGATGAATTGATCGGCGGCCAACACCAATTCGGCCGCCGGCCCGGCCTGCGCTTGAGGGTGGGCCGCGGCGAGCAAGCGCAGGCGGCGCTCGCGTTCGGTCGCGAGGGCCTCTTCAGGTTTGAGGGCGAGGATCGTGTTCCACGACTCGGTGGAAGCGACGAGCGTGATTTCCTGGCCGGGGAGCAAGTCAGTGGCGAAATAGCCCGGACTCCAGAGGACACCCTGGCAATCATAGCCGCGCCGCGCTTCGACCCGGTAGAAGCAGTCTCTGATGAGCCCGCCATCAAGCGTGAGTGCCGCATTCTTCCCGTAGAGCAGTATCCGGAGTGGCGGCAATTCGGGACTCGCCGAGACCTCGTATCGGTCCCCGATGATCGTCAGCGCGTATGGCGCCCGCGGCGGTTGGCTGACTGAACCTTCATGGGGACGAAATTCCAGCGACGGGCGGAGTTCTAAGCGCACGGGGCCCTGCCCTGACAGCGATGAGACCAAGCGGTAGGTGACGTGGACCGTGTTCTGAAGGTGAGGCAGGAGGAGTTGCTTTTCGAGCACGACCCCGCCGACTTCGTAACGCCAAATCGGCAAGCCGTCCTCAAGGCGGAATTCCGAAAGGTGCTCGGCCCCTGGGACCTCCAGGTGACCGTGAGCGCGCTCTTCACCGTCGAGCCGCGCGAGAGTCCCGTCCGGGAGGCGGAGCTGTTCGGCCAGATGATTGAACATCATCGTCCGCCCGAATGGCGCGGGCAGCGCCGCGATGAGCAGGCCGTGAAAGCGGCGCGTGGGGACGCCGGCGACCGTGCCTGAAGCGTAACCGCCGAGGCCGTTGGTGACGAGCCACTCGCGGGTGAGGAGCAAGTCTAAATCGCCAGTCGCACGCTTCCCCCCCCAAGGCATACTGCGGACTACCTCACTCATGCTTCACTTCCTTCCTCTGCGTTTTCTACCCTCCTCGGCCTGAGGACCACGGCCGCGTGGCCAGGGATCTGCCAATTTTCCTCCGTCTCAAGCGGCGGCGTCCCGCAACCGCCGTAGCGCGGGTCTTCGCTCGACCAGAGCGTCTCCCACTGCGTCCCTTCTGGCGGGGCCAGCAGCGGCTCCGGGGCCGGGTCCAGGTGGAGGTCAAGACCGAGGTTGACGAGCAGGAGCCGGTCATCTCCGTCATCCCCCCCGAAGAAGCGCAGGACGAAGCCTTCGGGGCCGAGTACCGCCCCATCCACCGCGCCACGTCGCTGAGCGCGAAACACCGGTTCATCGCGCCGTAATTTCAGAAGGTCACGATGAAGCGCGTAGCTCTCGGCGTGGCGCTCACGCTCGGAGAAATCCAGCTTCGAGCGCTCGAAAGTCTCAGGGTCGGCCGGGTCGGGCAAACACGCTTGCATCTCAGGCGTAGCGAGGCTCGGAAACTGAGCGAGAAACTCCGCGCGGCCTTGGCACACCAACTTCGACAGCTCCTCTTTGTGGTCGGCGAAGAAGAAGAAGGAGCTGGAGGCAGCGAACTCCTGCCCCTGAAAAAGCATGGGTGTGCCGGGCGCCAGGAGCACGAGCGCCGTCATCGCCCTATAGCGTCCGGGGCTGGTCAGGGCGTGAACCCGCTCGCCGCGGCCCGAGTTGGCAACTTGGTCATGGTTTTGAATGAAGGTGACGAAGGTCGCGGGCTTGAGCCTCAGGCCCGGCGTGCCGCGGCGCTGCTTCTGCCACTTGTAGTACTGGCCTTGATAAAGGTACCCCCACTTGACGGCGGAGATGAGCTCCTGCGGCCGGCCGAGGTAGTCGCTGTAGTAGGCCTCATTGCGCCCCGTCAGGGCGACCATCGCGCTGTGATGGAAGTCGTCGTTCCACAGCGCATCGATGCCGTAGCCGCCTTGCTCGACGGGCTGCGCCAGTTTGACCTGCTGCGGCTCATTCTCCGCGACGATGATCGTGGCGCGCCCGTGGGCCGATGCTCGCACTCGCCGCGAGATCGCCGCCAGAATATGGTCGGATGAGCGGTCGTAGATGTTTTGCGTCGCGTCGAGCCGCAGCCCATCGAGGTGGAATTCGTCAACCCAATAACCGGCGTTGGCGACGACGAATTCGCGCACGGGGCCGGAGTTCTCCCCGTCGTAGTTGACCGCCTCTCCCCAATCCGTCGTGTAGCGGTCCGTGAAATAATCTTCGGAGAATTGTTTGAGGTAGTTCCCGTCCGGGCCTAAGTGATTGTAGACCACGTCGAGGATGACCCCGAGCCCCGCGGCGTGCGCCCGGTTGACGAAGCGCCGGAAATCATCGGGCTCGCCGTAGAGTCGCGTCGGCGCGAACAGGTCCACGCCGTCATAGCCCCAGCCGAAGCGGCCGGGAAACTCCGCCACCGGCATGACCTCCAGCACGGTGATGCCCGCCTCGGCCAACTCCGGCAACTCGCGACTCGCGCTCGCCCACGTCCCTTCGCGCGTAAAAGTGCCGACGTGTATCTCGTAGATGACTTGTCCTTCAAGCCTGACCCCTGGCCATTCGCCGTCAGTCCACCGGAAGCCACTCGGGTCGATGACCCGCGAAGGGCCGTGCGGGCCGTCGGGCTGAAACCGTGAGGCCGGGTCAGGGTAGAGTTGCCCGCCGCCATCGAGCCGGTAGCGGTATAGAGTGCCGGCCCCGGCTGCCGGGACTGTGCCTGAGAAATAACCGTGAGCCTCAGGGGTCAACTCAACGGCTAAAGGCGCACCGCCGGGTTTATGATCCGGGCCTCCTTCGATGACCGCTTCGACCACCTTGCAGCGAGGAGCCCAGACGCGGAAATCCACGCCGCCCTCGGGCAAGACTTCAGCCCCTACGGGGAGCCGCCTCTGCGGCCTTTTGCCCTCCATCAGCCCTGTTCCTTTCCGGCGTCAAAGATACTGCCTCCCGAAGGCTGCGCGCAGGGAGAATCTCTCGCCACTGATGTTTTAATTGGGGATGACATTAGCCTGCACCATGTCGCCGCCGGATGTAAAGAGCGTCGAGCCTGTTCATCGCCTCCTGCGGCGGTTGAGCTATGATGCCGAGTCAGTCTGACTAGCGCTTTGCTTGCGGCGCACAGGGCCAAGAGGTCAGAATAGAGTCTGAAAAAGGGGAGAGAAAACCTGGCATGAGCTTTCCAAGATCAAGCGGTATCCTGTTGCACCCGACCTCACTGCCCGGGCGGTTCGGCATCGGTGATTTGGGAGACGAAGCTTACCGCTTCGTTGATTTCCTGGCGGCGAGCGGGCAGCGCCTGTGGCAGATTCTGCCGCTTGGCCCGCCGGGCTACGGTAACTCGCCATATCAATGCTTCTCCGCGTTTGCCGGTCATACCCAACTCATCAGCCCGGAGCGGCTGGTGGAGGGTGGGTTTTTATCGCGGCAAGATTTGGAGGGGGCGCCTGACTTCCCCAGTGATCGCGTCGATTTCGACCGCGTGGCCGAGTTCAAGCGCTCGCTGCTCGATCAGGCGTTCGATCGATTCAAGCGGACAAATGACGATGGGCTGCGCGCAGACTTCGCGAATTTTTGCCGGCAGCACGCCTCGTGGCTTGAAGACTTCGCCCTCTTCAGTGCTTTGAGAGAAGCTCACGATGGCGCCGAGTGGATTACTTGGGAGCTGGCGTTGGCTCGGCGCGAGCCGGGGGCGCTAGCGGCGGCGCATGAAAAGCTAGCCGGGCAGGTAGCAGCGCAGAGGTTCTTCCAATATCTCTTTTTCAAACAGTGGGCGGCGCTCAAGGCCTACTGCCGCGAGCGCGGCATTAAGATTTTCGGCGACATGCCGATCTTTGTGGCCTACAACTCAGCCGACGTGTGGACTCATCCGGAGTTATTCAAACTGGATGGCGCAGGCCGGCCGACGGTCGTCTCTGGCGTCCCGCCTGACCTCTTCAGCGCGACCGGTCAGCTCTGGGGCAATCCGCTTTACAACTGGGAGAAGATGCGCGCGACCGGTTACCAGTGGTGGCTCGACCGCATGCGCTCGACCTTCGAGCTGGTGGATATTGTGCGGATCGATCACTTCCGCGGTTTCGCCGCATGCTGGGAAATTCCCAGTGGCGAGGAGACGGCGGAGCGCGGCCAATGGGTCGGAGTGCCTGGGCGCGAACTCTTCGCGACGATGCGGCGCGTCCTCGGCGACGGCCTGCCGATCATCGCCGAAGATTTAGGCATCATCACTGAGGACGTTGAGGCTTTGCGCGATGAGTTCGGGTTCCCCGGCATGCGGGTGCTGCAATTCGCCTTCGGCGGCGACAGCCGCAACCCTCATCTGCCGCATAACTATGTCCGCAACACAGTGGTCTACACCGGCACGCACGACAACGACACCGTGCCCGGATGGTTCCAGCGCGAACCCGGCGCGGGGTCAACCCTCGATGCCGCGGCGGTTGAGCGCCAGCGCCGGCATTGCCTGAAGTACCTCAACTCGGATGGAAAACAGATCCACTGGGATTTCATCCGTGCCGCTTACGGCTCGGTGGCTCAGCTCGCGATGGTTCAACTTCAAGATGCGCTCGGGCTGGGCTCTGACGCGCGGATGAATCTCCCGGCGAGCGTTGAGGGTAACTGGGGCTGGCGGTGCCACTCAGCATTGCTGACCGATGAACTACGACACCGCCTCCGGGAAATGGTGGAAACTTATCAGCGGACGGAGCCTCAGTAGAGTCAATAAAGATGTGGTACGGGGAGCGTGAGCGACCTGAGTTTCCCGGATCAAGCTCTTTGTCAGGAGGCAGGTCGCTCACGCTCCCCGTACCGCACCGCTGCGAACCTGGCGGGTTACTCCTCCAGGTTCACGGTAATGAAGGAGAGCTGACCGCTGCGCTCGACTTGGAGCACGACCTCCTTCTCACCCTTGAGCGCTCTGATTGCCCTGGTCAGGTCGTCGGCAGTCGCCACCGGCGTGCGGTTGACGCGGTGGACCACATCGCCGCGGCGCAACCCTGCTTCTGCCGCCGGGCCGTCGGGCTGCACGTTCTGGATGACCGCGCCCGTGCTGATCTTCAACTTCAACTCACTGGCCACCTCAGGGGTGACGGTGGCGATTGAAATTCCAAGCTTGCCCGTGCCCTGGGTGGCCTCGCTGTCATCTGCGCGCTCGGAAGCCTTAGCCCCCGGACGCTCGCCGAGTCTGATGCTCGTGGCCTCGGTGCGGCCATCGCGCACGTACTTCACCTGGACGGCCTTGCCCACCGGCGTGTCGGCGACGACCTCGGTCAGTTGACGAGGCGACTTAACGGCCTTGCCGTCGAACTCAACGATCACATCACCGCTGTGCAGGCCGGCCTTGGCTGCCGGGCTGTGATCATTGGCCACATCGCCGACGAGAGCGCCATCGGTGGCCTGAACGCCCAGTGTCTTGGCCATCGCCGAAGTGAGCGGCTGCAAGTTGACGCCCAAGTACCCGCGTGTCACTTTGCCGTTCTTGACGAGTTGCCCATAAACTTTGCTCGCCAAATTGGACGGGATGGAAAAGCCTATGCCTTCGCTGCCGCCCGAGCGCGAGAAGATCATCGTGTTGATGCCGACGACTTCGCCCGCCATGTTCACCAGCGGCCCGCCCGAGTTGCCGGGGTTGATCGAAGCATCGGTCTGGATGTAATTATCATACGCCCCGCGGAGGCTGCGGCCGATCGCCGAGACGATGCCCGCGGTCATCGTTTGCTCCAGCCCGAAGGGACTGCCGAGCGCGATCACCCATTCACCCTGCTCAAGCTTGTCCGAATCGCCGAGCCTGGCGTAAGCCAAGTTCTGCGCGTTGACCTTGATCACCGCCAGGTCTGTCTCCGGGTCGGTGCCGATCCGCCTGGCCTTGAACTCGCGGCCGTCCGACATTTTCACGCTGATCTCCGCGGCGTCGCCGGCCACGTGGTTATTAGTCAGAATATAACCGTCGGGGCTGATGATGACGCCCGAGCCGGTGCCGCGCTGGCGACGCGGCTGCATCTCGCCGAACGGCGGGAAGCCGGGGATTTGCGGCAGACCTTCGGAGCCGTTCAGGGCCGTCCGCTTAGTCTTCTCGATGACGTCGATATTCACCACCGCAGGTTTGACCTGCTTGGCTACGTTGATGAACACCCGCGACAGTTCCGCGGGCGAGGTCAGCACTGCCGGTTGCTGCGCTTGTTGCCCAAAAGCATATTTATGCGCGGAGAAGCTGACCCCTAGCGCGATCGCCAAGGCGAAGGCAAGGGCCCGCATGCGATTAAATTTTTTGTTCAGGTTACTGAGATTGACTTCCATTGATTCTATTCTTCCCCCTTGATCTTTGACTGTGGAATGTAGGCTGAGGACTTCCGGCCAGGGAATCTTCCCCGACCGGAACCCAAGCCATTAGTCCGCGTGCTCGACGCGTAGATGATTGGTGACGGAAAAGACCCCCGGCACACCGTTGGCTGCCATGTAGGCGAGTTGTGCATCCATTTTGTTTGAGACCACACCCTCAAGCGTCACGTTGCCGTGGTCGACGACGATGTGGATTGACGGATTGGCTCCCATCGCATACCGGTACAGGCCGCCGCTGCTGAAGATCGCACGGTAAGCGCGGACTCGGATCGAATCGTCGAAGGAAGAGAGCGGCAACACTTGAATCTGATTGATTACCCGCTCCACACCTTCGATCTTTTCGACACGCCGCTCGGCGTCCGACCGCGTCGTCGGGCGGACCACCTGACCGTACAGCGTGACTGTTTCGCCTTCGACCTTGAAGGCCAGATTATCAAACACACCGAAGTAAGGAAGCGTCACCAATTCCTTGCGGATGTGCTCGGTCAATCGTTGATTGTCGGACATTCTCCCATGCGTCGTCTCAGGGGCAGCGAAGACCGCTCCTGCTGCAAGCACGAGAGTGATGGTCAGTGCGATTATTGTATTCTTAATTCTGTCCATTGTTTTTTACACCTCAGAGAAACCTTACTCCTCTTCTCGATCTCTCAATCTTCATTTGGTGGAGTATTTTCTTTCACGCGAGTATTTTTTTCGTGCCCTATCAATCGCCTTAGATGCCCCGTGTGGCGAGTTGGGTGTCTGCCATTTACCCTTCGTCAAGGGAGTCGATAATTTTTCCTTCAGCGCGAGGAAGTAATTTGTCTGACCAACAAGGGCCGGCAATTCATCCAGGCTTAGTTATTTTTTTTAGGTTGGCCAATCAAGAGTAGTTTTAGCCCCGGGTTTTGGGAGGATGAATAGTATTCTACTTATGATATTATTGGGCCGATTATGTGGTTGAAGTTCTTAGATACATTAACTAGTTCTCGCTTTGCAAGAACCCTTGCCGTATCCGCTAGTCTTCTGTTCGTCGCTCTCTTTGGCCTAACCTACATCCACTGGCAGAGGCAATCGTCGCGGGGCCATCAGCATTACGTGAGATCACGCGAGAGCCGTCACGGCCTGAGCCGCCTCGACGATGCGACGTTGAGCCGGTTGTGTGAAGAGAGCCAGCGTCACTTGGTCGCCTCCTCCTACAGCCGCTGGGACCTGGAGAGAAATGATCCGGGTGCGTGGCGGGAGGTCGAGCGCGGGATCAAACGAACCGAGGTCCTCCTGCCCATCGCCAAACGGATGACGCTCGAATCATTGCGCCACCTCGCCGCCGACTTCCGTATCCCGGCGGATGAACTCCGGCAGGCCGAGGGATACATCAACCGGATTGAGAAGGTTGTGCTTGATCGAGAGCTGGGCAACTCGGCTGAAGTCAGCGAAGATTTTCCCGCGGAGATTCATATCGGTCCCAGCTTCGCCCTCGATCTGACCACGGATGAGGATGTGGCCTTGCTGCTCGGACACGAATTGACTCACGTTGCGACTTGGGGGGAGGGGCTGAGCCAATTCATCGATAGCGTGGCTCAAGGTGCCCAACGCGCTGCCGGTGTTTATCCGACCTCTGCACAAAGGGAAGACTTGGCCTGCGATTTTATCGGAGAGCAGGTCGCCAAGCGGTTTATCCGGTCACATCCTACTGACGAGCCGGCGGGGCAGCGATTCGCTCGTCTCCTTGATTACAACTGTGGCTCCTACTCGGATGAAGATAGTGACGAAGAGCATATGAGTCAGAGTGAAACCCTGCGGGCGCTGCTCGGCCTGGATGCCGAGTTGGGCCGGCTGATCCTCAAACCTTAGCCAGCCCAAAGGCCCACTGTCACCGCCCTGTGTTCTGCCGCTCAATCATCCACTGCGGATAGAGTGGGCGTGGCGCCGTGGTCTGCGAAAGCTGCGCGACCTCCTCAGGCGATAGCTGGACGTCGATGGCCTGAAGATTGTCCTCGAACTGTGACATCTTGTTCGCGCCGATGATGACTGACGTCACGCCCGGTTGCGCCAGCAACCAGGCGAGGGCCACTTGCGCGACGGTCGCGCCCCTCTCCTTGGCGATTGCCCCGAGCGCATCAATGGCATCAAAGCCTCGCTCCTTATCAATCGGTGGAAAGTCGAAACCGGTGCGCCGCGCGCCCTCCGGGTTCGGATTGCCGCGCCGGTACTTGCCCGAAAGAAAGCCGCCGGAGAGGGGAGACCAGGGCAACACCCCGAGGCCTTCTTCGCGGCAGAGGGGCAACAGTTCGTGTTCGAGGTCGCGCCCGACCAGGGAATAGTACGCCTGCAAGGAGACGAAACGCTCCCAGTCATGCGCTGCGGCCAGACCGAGCGCCTTGGCCAACTGGCGTGCCGCCCAGTTTGAGCAGCCTAAGTAGCGTACCTTGCCCTGCCGGACTAAATCGTCCAGCGCCCGTAAGGTCTCTTCGAGCGGCGTGAGCACGTCCCACCCGTGCACCTGGTAGAGGTCGATGTAGTCGGCGCCGAGTCGCCGCAGGCTGGCCTCACAGGCCGCCATGATGTGGTGACGCGAGAGGCCGACGTTATTCACATCACCCGTCCCGTTCAGCGCCGCCTCGCTCATCGGCGAGCGCACCTTGGTGGCGATGATCACTGCATCCCGCCTCACGTCCGCGCTCTTGACCGCGCGGCCAAGCATCTCTTCGGACTCGCCGAAGGAGTAGACGTCCGCCGTATCAAAGAAATTGATGCCTGCGTCCAAGGCGCGGCCCACCATCTGGTCTACTCCGGCCTGATCCATTGAGGCGATGTTGTAGAACTTCGCGCCGAAGGTCATCGCCCCCAGGCAGAGTTCCGACACCTTCAGTCCCGTGTTACCCAGTCGCCGGTAGTTCATCTCCTCTCCTCCTTTTTTCAGGTGATGTGCAATGGTCATCGCCCCGCGGGAGTTGCGGCACCGCTGGTTGCCCGGGTGGCAGCCCCTTGCTTATACGCCGCCGTCCCTCACTGCGGCAGGTTCGTGCGCTGAGTCAATCGTCGTCAATTCAGCCATGACCAGGCGCTCGCCGGTTTCCGCGGTGCAGGCTTGGGGCGGCGGTGATGCCTCCGCCCTCTCTCCGCTGCCCGGCAGCCAGAAAGCCGCCAGTAGCGCCAGGCCGGCGAGTACAGTCCCGAGTTTGAAGACATTCTGCAGCGCGGCGGCGAAGGCGTCTTCGAGCGCGTTGATAATACCGATGGGCAAGGCCGCACGTCCGGCCGGCTCGATCAGCGCGTTCGGGTTCTCGGCCAGTTCTGCCGCGCGGTCGGGGCTGAGGCCGGGCACTCGATTACCGCGCGCGATTTGACCCAGGTTAGTGGCGAGTCCGGCCGAGAGCACTGCGCCCATGATCGCTACGCCTACGGCGCCGCCGATCGAACGCACGAATTGGTTGAGCGATGTGGCCACTCCCAGTTGAGACCGCGGCACCGCTTGTTGGACCGCGATGAGTAAGGTCAGCATGGTGAACCCAAGCCCCGCCCCGATGACGGCCATATCTGCGACGAGCCAAACCCGCGGCGTCCCGCGCCCAAAAGTCGTGAAGATGGCAAAGCCGGCGGTGAGCAGGACGAGGCCCACGATGGCGGTTGGGCGGTAGCCGACTTTCAGCAATAACCGACCGCCGATGACCGAGAGCGTCACCCAACTGAGCATCAGCGGCGTGAGCAACGAACCGGCCTCAGTGGCCGTCGCGCCGAGCACCCCTTGCGCAAAGAGGGGGACGAAGGAGATGGCCCCGAACATCGCGATGCCCGCCAAAAAGCCTGCAATCACCGAGACCGTCACGACGCGGTTGCTGAAGAGCGCAAACGGCACGATCGGCTCAGGCGCCCGTCGCTCAATCCAGACGAAGGCAGCCGTGAGCACCGCCGAGCCGGCAAATAACGCGAGGGTGGGCGTGCTAGTCAATGTGCTCAACTTACCGCCTCCCTCGACGAGCGCCAGCATGAGCATCGTCATCGCCGCCATCAACACAGCCGCCCCAGCGTAGTCGATAACAGGCCGTCCGCTGCGCCGCGGCTCTTTCAGGGCGAATCCTAAGATCACCGCTGCCGCCAGTCCGATCGGGAGATTCAGGTAAAAAACCCAGCGCCAAGACAACTGCTCGGTCACAAAGCCGCCGACGACCGGGCCGATCACGCTCGCCAGTCCCCACACGGCGCTGAAGAATGCCTGCATCCGCGCCCGCTCCTTGAGCGTGTAGATGTCGCCGATAATCGTCAAGCCGAGCGGCATCAGCGCACCCGCCCCGAGACCCTGGAGCGCGCGAAAGATGATCAATTGGGTCATTGAGGCGGACATCCCCGAAAGCACCGAACCGAGGAGGAAGACACCCACGCCGATTTGATACAACAGCCGCCGCCCATAGAGATCAGAGAGCTTCCCCCACACCGGCACCGTGACCGTCGAGGTGAGCGGTAGGCCGAGAAGACCCAGCTATAATAGACGTTATCAGAAATAAGGATTTGCCCTCAACAACTGGTCGAAGGTCGTGTTCCTTTCGTTAGGGAGCCGCATTTCAGGCCCATAAATATTGGCTTTTGGGGATCGTTCCCCGATAAGCGGGGAACTACCCCGAGCCACAACGACTGAAAAACCTTATTTCTGATAACGTCTAATGATTCAGGCCGCCGAGCGACGCGATCACCGTCGGCATCGCCGTCCCGACCACTGTCGCTTCGAGGGCCGCGAGGAACATCCCCGTCATCACCCCGGCGGTCACTGCCCACCGCCGCTTCGCCGAGATTCCGAGTGGCAGGCCCGCTGTGACCGCGCCCTTTGTTTCTGCGTTACTTGCCCTGTTCAATTCCATGTCCGGATTCTATCTTGGTTTTCGCTTGAAGGCGACATTCAGCCGCGGTTTGGCTCGAGTCGGATCAGACTTCAGTCGCGCTTGGCCCGGCGAAGGGTGAACCTGAAGATCATCGAGCTAGCGGGGAGCGGGGTGGTAGCGAAGATCAAGCGGGCGCGAAATCCCGGCAGTACTTGGGTGAAAGTCTATCCCTCAAGCAGGGACAGACCTGTCGCATCGAGTCTATGAGTCATTGGGAGCACGGATGGTGAGCCTGAGCTGCATCATCAGAGCAGTTCGACTTGCAACTCGACTTCGGGAGTGGCCGGTGAAGGGTGAGCGGCCTCGGCCGGCGGCGTGGCCTTCACGGGGCGTGCCCCCCGTGGGATCTTAACGAGCGGCTGCCCTGCTTTCACCTGCCGCAGCTTGACCACATCATTTTGCATCTCAGGCGCCTCGGCCAGGCAAGAGTTCAAACACTCGATCAAGCGCCCGGCGTGTTCGGTCAACGAGTCAGCCAGACGGTAGTAAACCCATAGCCCTTCCTTGCGATCCGCCACCAATCCTACACGCTTAAGGTAGGCCAAGTGACGCGAAACCTTCGGTTGATTGGTGCCCAGCACATCCACCAAATGGCAGACGCAGACCTCGCCTTCGCTGGCCAAGAGGTTGATCAACCGCAGCCGTGTCTGGTCAGCGCAGGCCTTCAGCAGGGCCGCGATGTGCGGCAACCACTTTGGCTCTTTCTGCTTATCTCTGCTAGGTGCCATTACCTAGGGATTATACCGGAAGATTTGGGGCGAGGGAAGTATATTTGTCTTGACATATGTACTATGCGGGTGTACCTTGGCGCTGCATATGGATAAGCGTATGTAATTGATTTAGGCTGACAGCCGAGTTTCCGCCTTACCAGAAAAGGAGTGAAAGATGACACCGAAACTGCACGTTGCCTTGAACGTCAACAATCTCGAAGAGTCGCTCGCCTTCTACCGTGCCCTGTGGGGCGTGGAACCGGTTAAGGTGCGCACGGGCTATGCGAAGTTCGACGTGGCCGAGCCGAGCGTCAATCTGACGCTCAATGAAAACCCGGTGAGGGGGATGGGCGGACTCAATCATCTCGGTATCCAGGTGGAGAGCACTGAGGCGGTCTTCGCCATGCGAGAGCGCTTGCAGGCGCGGGGGCTGCTGACCGAAGACGAGATGCAGACCACCTGCTGCTATGCCTTCCAGGATAAGATCTGGCTGACCGACCCCAACGGCTTTCGGTGGGAAGTCTTCACCGTTCTTAAAGACCACCTGCCAGAGACTCAGCCCAAAAAGACGGCGTGTTGTGCGCCTGCTGACGAGTCTCCGACCGTAATCCAGCTCGGCGGAGTAACGCGATGAGTGCGGCAATGGCTCAAGCTCAGATCGCAGACCTTGATGACGTGCTAGTGTTGCTTGGTAAGGTGGGCCTCCCGATCGAGGGAGTAAGAGAGAATTTCGGATCCTTCCTTGTGGCGCGTGACGGCGGGCAGTTAATCGGTTGTGTCGGGCTCGAACGCTACGGGCAGGTGGCGCTGCTGCGTTCGCTCGCCGTCGCGCCTGACCGGCAGCAGGGTGGGGTGGGGCGCCAACTGACCGCCCGCCTCCTGGAGGATGCGCGGTCGGAGGGCGTCCGGGAAGTCGTTTTGCTGACGACCACAGCCGCCGACTTCTTCGGCCGCCACTTCGGGTTTACCCCGATCGCGCGAGCACAGTTCGATGAGACATTCGCCACCTCGCCCGAATGGCACCTGCCGCGCTGCTCATCGGCCGCCTGCTTGCATTTGCGGCTGAGTGAGTAGTGCTCTGGACGCAAGCAGGGCTGTGGGTGACTCAGCCTTTTGCCCCATCTTGACTCCCGGCTGGAACGGTTGACTTGCCCCCTCAGTGAGTCGCCTCTGCCAAAATCTATGATTGCCTAAAGCTCAAGAGAGCCTTACAATCGGGCGGAAATCGGGAAGCAAGCCTACAAGAGTTGCCACGGCGCACTGGGAGGGGAAGTCATGGGAAAGGTGATCATGATCGCGGAGGAGCGTCCTGAGACGCTGCATTTCTGGCGGGGCCTGTTTGAAGAGCAAGGCTTCACAGTCATCACGGCGGAAGACGGCGCGACGGCTTGGGAGTTATTCAGAGCCTGGTCGTTTGAGATCAGAGCCGTTCTGGTCGGTGACCTGATGCAGCCGCCTCTCGATGGGATTGACCTGATCCGCCGCATCAGGCACCTGCCGGTTGTCGTGGCCACCTCCTACGGCCCCGATTATATGTTGCTCGCCAAGATGGCAGGGGCCGCGGCGGTCATGCGTAAGTTCGATGACGTGGGCCATTTGGTAGGAACCATCAAACGCATTTCCCCGGACCCGAGAGAGCCGAGGGCGATGTTTATCCCGCGGAGACGGAGGAGATAGGCTATGAGCATCAATGATCAAATGCGGCTCGACATCGCTTGTGCGTGCCGCATCCTCGCCAACGAAGGCATGGACGACGGCCTCGCGGGCCACATCAGCCTGCGCATCCCCGGCACTGAAGAGTTTTGGGTTACGCCCTGGGGTCTATACTTCGACGAGATGACCGCGGCCGACATCGTGCGCATTGATGCGGCGGGCAAGGTTTTAGAGGGGAAGCATCCTGTCAACTTCGCGGTCGTCATCCACCTGGCGATCCACGAAGCGCGGCACGATGCGGGCGCGATTGTCCATACGCACCCGCCGCACACGACCGCCCTCAGCACACTCGGGCGCGAGATCGAGCCCTTCGACCAGATCGGCACATTCATCTTCGAGGACCAGGCTGTCTACCCGGAGTTCACCGGCTCGGTCTACACGATGGAGGCTGCCCGTCCGATTGCAGCTGCGCTCGGCATCAAGCGTGTAGCCATCCTCAAGAATCACGGTCTGATTACCGTGGGGCCTAATCTCATGGCCGCCCTGGGTGACACACTGATTACCGAGCGAGCGGCGCAAGTCCAGATCATGGCCACACAAGCCGGGGCGCGTTCGGCAGACACGATTCCGGCCGAGGTCGCGCGTCAGACTAAGCAGGCCAACATCCGCCCGAGCCTGTATGAGGACATCTGGCGGGCCCTCGTGCGGCGGCTGCACAAGAGCGATCCCGATTTGTTTGCCATCGAAGGGGCTCGCGGCGCCGCGCTCACCTGAAGAAAATCCGCCACAGAATATCCACCAGGGCGTGCGTGAGCGACGAGGCCATCAGGCCCCGCCGCCAGAAGGCAATGCCGTATCCGGCGCCGGCCAGGCTGGCGAGCAGGGCGTAGCGCCAGTTTGGGAAAGGCCCGCCTTTGTGCAAGTGGGCCAGGCCGAAGAGGGTCGAGGCGAGCGCGACTGAGAGGGCCTGGTTGCGCCAGACGGATTGCGCCGTTTTCTGGATCACCCCGCGGAAGATGATCTCTTCCGGGAGAGCGACGATCGCGAAGATCGGAACCGCTTCGATGAGGGTTCGCTTCAGGCTTGCTAGCGCAGGGTTGAAATGAATGAATCCAAGCGCCAGCCCGAGCGGGATGAGGGTGACCATCAAACCGCCAAGCACCAACGCCACCACGCGCCAATCATCCAACCCCGGCACGCGCAGCCGCACGTCTTTGAGGCCGACGCGATAGGCCAGCACTAACCCGACAACGACAATGATGAGGGCAAGGAGAGGGTAGGCAGGCTGGTAAACCAGTCGGTAGAGCCGGTAGTCGAGTGTGAGCCACAAGGCGATGAGTAGGGCGATATATCTCTTAGGCCACATCCTGAGATTTGAGATCTGAGATTTGGAAATTTGAAATTGCCTTAACCCCGCCTGCTCACGCCCCGACTGGCGTACTTCGTGCCAGAGCCGCCGCCGCTTCTTACTCATCACTCATCACGCATTGCTCATCACAGCCTCTTCTGCTTCGGGTCCAGCCACTCTCGCAGCCCGTCACCGACGAAGTTGAAGGCGAGGACGGTAAGCATCACCGCGAGGCCGGGGAAGATGAGCAAGTGCGGGGCTACGCGGAGATAGGTCCGCGCGTCATTGAGCATGGCGCCCCAACTCGGGGTCGGGGGCTGGACGCCGAGGCCCAGAAAGCTCAGGCTCGCCTCGGAGAGCACGGCCCCGGCCATCCCTAAGCTGGCTTGGACGATCAAGGGCTGGATCGCATTCGGGATGATGTGGCGCAGCAGAATCCGCGTGTCGCTGGCCCCCAGCGCCCGTGCCGCCGTCACGAAATCATATTCGCGGACCTTCAGCACCTGGCCCCGCATCAATCGCGCATACCCGACCCAACCGATGATCGAGAGCGCGAGGATCAAATTCCTGAGATTCGGGCCGAGGAAGGCGACCATGGCGATGGCGAGCAGAATGCTCGGGAAGGCGAGGAAGACGTTAAAGAGGAAGCCGGAGAAAAACCGATCCACCCAGCCGCCATAGTAGCCCGAGACGGCGCCGATGATCAGACCGATCAGCGACGAGATGAGCACCACGGTCACCCCGACGCGCATCGAGATGCGTGCGCCGTAAATAATCCGGGAGAGCACGTCACGCCCCAGGTCATCCAGCCCCAGCAGATGCTCGCGCGTCGGCTTCAGCCGCTCCTCAGTTGGGAGACCTGGCGGAGACGCATTCTGCACTCGCGGGTCGTAAGGCGCCAGCAGCGGCGCGAAGACTGCCACGATAAAGAATCCAGCAATGATGATCAGGCCGATTGTGCCGAGTCGATTCATAAAACAGTCTGGAGTCTGGAGTCTGGAGTCTAGAGAGTCTAGAGAGTCTGGAATCTGAGACTAGGACTCCAGACCCTCTAGACTCTCCAGACTCCAGACTTTCATTCGACTTTGATTCGCGGGTCGAGCAAGCGATAGGTCAAGTCGGTCAGGATATTGGCGACGATGTACGTGAGGGAGATCATGAGAATGCACCCTTGGACCAGCGGGTAGTCGCGCGAGTTGATCGCATCGACCGTCAACCGCCCGAGCCCCGGCCAACTGAAGATGGTCTCGGTAATGATGGCGCCGGCCAGGAGCACGCCGAATTGGAGGCCGAGGACGGTCACCACCGGGATCAGCCCATTCTTGAGCACGTGCTTGTAGATCACTTTGCGCTCGCTCAACCCTTTGGCGCGGGCCGTGCGGACATAATCCTCATGCAGTTCCTCGATCACGCTCGACCGCACCATCCGCGTCAGGATCGCGGCCAAGGCCGCGCCGAGGGTGATGGCGGGCAGGATCAGGTACTCGGGGCCATAGCGGCCGGCAACGGGGAGCCAATCGAATTTAATGGCGAAGACATAAATCAACAGCGGGCCGAGGACAAAGCCCGGGGTGCTGATGCCGAGTAAGGCGACGACCGAAGCGATGTTGTCGGTGAGGCGGCCTTGGTGAGTGCCGGCCGTGACGCCGAGTGGGACCGAGACCACGACTGCGACGAAGAGGCCGGCGAGCGCCAGTTCGAGAGTCGCCGGGTAGCGACTGACGATCTTATCAAACACGCGGTCCGCCGGGTTGACCAGGCTCACGCCCAGGTCCCCGCGCAGGAGCCCGCCCCAGTAGTTGAGATATTGTATGGAGAGCGGCAGGTCCAGTCCCAGCCTGTGCTTGAGTTCGGCGACCTGCATCTCAGTCGCATTCTCCCCCAGCGCATTCCGCACCGGATCGCCGGGCACGATATGAATCAATAAAAAGACGAGCGTGACCACCGCCCACACTACCGGCAGCACGAACAACAATCGCCTGGCCAGCGCTAAGATGAGCCCTTTCATGGGCGTGATGATAGCAGTCAAAGTTACAAGTTGAAAGTTGAAAGTCGAAAGTGGCAGACCTTCGACTTTTGACTTTCAACTTTCAACTTGTAGCTCTTCACACGTAGGCCGGTTTTTTGACCCCGCCGCCGCTGCCCTCCGCATTGCTGGCGATATAGCTGGTCTCGCCGATCCAGGTGCCCCACTCGGCCTCAGCCGCGGTGTACTGACCGATGATCCAGACTTTAGTGTCGTTCGGATCTACAGCCGCCCCGTTGTAAGCACCCCAACCGCGCGAGGTGGCCACTGGGCTCTCTTTAAGCAAGGCGCTTGCTTGCAGCGTGCTCAGCAGGTCGGTCGAGAGCCGGCCGGTGAAGCGGATCGTCGGGAATTCTGCCACCCCCACACGGTTGAAGACCATGATGAGGTTGCTCTGCCCGTCCACCATCATCGTCGGGCAGAAATAGAAAAGGCCGGGGGCGCCGTAGACGTGGTGCTGCGCGATGACGCCGCCGCCGGGGTTGAGCTGGAACCACTGGATGCCGGAAACATTGGTCCCTTCACCCCAGTTGACAGCGACCGTGTGCGCCGTCCAGAGCAGCCCGTTGCGGAAGACCGCATTGACGAACCGTGTGTCACCCGTCTCGATCTCGCGGGCTGACCCGGGTTGCTTGGCGTTTGGCGCCAGGTGGTAACCCACGGTCGCAATCGCCCGGCGCGAGAGGAGTGGCGGGTGATGAAGCGGGTGAGAGAGGTTCCACTGGGTGAGACTCTGCCCGTCGCTCGTAGCGTTGACCAAGTACTCGATTCCGGGTGTGCCAAAGGTGTGCGCCGGCTGGAGGCCGAACGCCAGAGAGCCGTTCGGGTTGCGCAACTCCCAGCAGTCCCACCATTGCAACGCGCTGCCTGCGTAAAGTTCGCTCTTGTTAAGCAGGCGGAGCTTGGCGTATTGAAATGCGCCTTCGGCACTGAACATATTAGCGGCGAGGTAGAGGGCGGCGTTGTCTACGCCAAGGCCGAGCCCATCGGCGAAAAACTGCGTGGCGTCGGTGCCGTCAAGGCTTGCGTCGAGCGCCCAGTTCCACCAAGCGCCGAGCGGGCTGCGGGTTTGCGAAACCGAGACTAGAAACCAGGACCTTCTCTCTTCCATGCTCCGCCCGCAGGCGACGATCACCCAACGGCCGCTGAACTGGTCGTAGATAACTTTGGGGTTGAAGATGTAGGCATCCGCGACCACACCCGAGAACCAGTCTGAGAGCTCGACCTGAAGGAGCGGATTGCCGGCCTTGTCGAGCGTGGCCCAAGCCGAATTCGTGGCCATCACCAGATGCGAAGGGCCGGCAGCCAGGCTGCAATCCGACGGCGCCCAGCCCGTATCCCCGAGCCCAGCGAAATCGGCTGGCAGCTTGGGGGTGGCGAAGATCGCCGCCGCCCTGGTCGATTGCACATCGGCCTGCAAGAGCCCGGGCGCACGTGTCGCCTCGGCCGAAGTGAGGGCTGCTCGCTTGAGGCGGACATATTCGCTCTCGCACACGTCGCGGCCAAGTAGAAACTCGCGTCGCGCCGCGAAGGAAGGTTCGTGCCTGGCCATAAAATCTTTGGCGTTGACGCCAGCACCGGGGGGCGTGGGGCGGCTGCCCAGGCCCTTGGCTTCCGGGGTAGTGATGATTTCATAGTGCTCGGTAATACTTGCCATGCTTTTCTCCTTATCGCGCAGTTATGGCGTGAGCTAGATGCTAATGCTTTAGTTTATGAATTTCGGAACTGTGATTGCCGGCTCAGTGAGCTGAAATCTAACATCCGAATGAGACACAAAGGACCGCTCTCTCCGCCGCGGCGGAGAGAGGAGACGCGGGGCAGGCAAGTGACCCGTGCCGGTCGGGCCTTCGCGAAAACGGATCTTCTCGCGGTGAATCGAACAGACTAAAAAGAGATGCGCAACCGCGGCGGCGTCTTCCGCCAGGGCTGCGACAGGATTTCAAAAAATGGCGGATGCGTAACCGCGCCACATCCCGCCGTCACCAAAGGCTGTACATCGCTCACCAGTCCACGGTAAGGAAGAGGACAAAGATTTTTAGGGGCTTTAGGGGTTAGCCTTTGGGCTTAGTGACAAGGACAATAATAAGGATCAGCGGCTCAATGTCAAGACAAAGAATGAGCCTGAGTTTGGTGTGAGGTTGAATTGCGGGGTAGGATCTTGTACATTCTGCCGCAAGCCCCGAGAAAAAGGAGTCATCCATGCCGCACGAAGCTTCCCAAACTGACCCGCGCCTCAGCGCCATTGCTGCGATTCTCGAAGCTAACGGGCTTGGCGATCGGGCGAGCCTGGACATCAGAAAGATTGAAGAGCGGGCCACCGACTCCGCGGGAAACCGCCTGTTGATGACCGAAGCCGGAAAGCGCCGTTACTTCATCCTGCTCTCCCCGACGCTGCGGGGCCGCTTGGTCGGCCAAGATAGCATCGACGATGAAGAAGTGCGCGCCTACTTCAAGGTCAACTCCATCGGCGAACCGACGACTCCCCAGTGACCTGCCGTGGATGACCGCCGCCAGAGGGGACGATTGGGTTTGGTGCTCGCCGGTGGTTCCTGCCGCTGCGCCTTTCAGGTCGGCGTGCTGCGAGCCCTCACGGCTCGCGGCCTGACCTTCGATGTGGTGGGCGCAGTCTCCTCCGGCGTGTGGAATGCGACGGGTGTGGCGACCGGCCGCATCGATGCCCTGGAGGAGCTATGGCTCGGCGCCTCGCGGTTCCCGGTCTACAGCTTACGCCACCTCTTCTTCAACAAGACGATCTGGAACTACCTTTGGATTCACCACCACTTTACCAGCCGGTTGCTCGGCTTTGAGCGCCTACGCGATTCAAGCGTGGAGTGGCTCGTCGGGGTGACGCGCCTGCGCGGATTCAAGCGCGTCATCTTCAGCAACCGCCAGCCTGAGGACCCGTTTCGTGTGGCCCTGGCCTCCAACACCATTCCGCCGCTCTACCCTTGGCCGATGAAACTCGGCGAGCACTACTACATTGACGGCGGCTTCAGCGATAATTTGATTTATGAAGCGGTCTTAGCGCGTGGCTGCGAGCGAGTTTACCTGGTGGTGATGACGCCCGACGGCTCGCTGTGGAAAAGCCCCCGTGACCCACGCCACCAAATCCCTAAAGAACTGCTGGGCCGCGTGACAGTGATTCACCCAGACAGGCCGCTGCCCGTCGGGTTTAATGATCTCAATCCTGATCGCATCAAGCAGACCATTGAGATCGGATACCGGGTGGGCGAAAGAGTAAAACTCTGATAGAAATGTTGTACCCACATGTCTCCACTGGTGACCCTTGAAGAGATCTATTCCTGAGCCCTCAAAATCAATTCGGCAGAAGCCGTCCTGTTAAGGGAAGGTGACAAATCTGGCTTCCTGTCACTTGCAGGCGACAGCGGTCAACTCTCAAACTCAACTTCCCATCAGTGCCAACCTGAATCAATCCGTTACAGCAGAGCGACAGTTCTGGGCGATTATTTTAACCATCTCTGACCTTCAACCTTTACCTTAGCCTCTCATACCAAAGCGTTGTTGACTTGCACCTATCGGTATCTCATTGTAGCTTCCGGCGTCAGCCGCTATTCAGCTCCCTGCGAAACTCATCTCCGATGGCCACTTGCCATCAATAAAAATCAAGGCCGTCTGGCACCGCGCTTGCAACCTTAAGGCCGTCATTTGTGATCTAAAGGACGTACTTAGGGAGTGACCCCAAGAGTGGGCAGGACAGAGGGAGGGGATATGATGAGGACAGGAAGGAAAGAAGAGGTGGCCGCCAGGGATGAAATGTTGGGTGGCAATCTCCTGGCTGATGAGAAGGCAGTGCAGTTTGATTTTCCTAAACTGCGGGACAAGGTCGATTCAATTATCGACCGCTGGTTTACTGACTTATGGCTCTTGATCAGCGGGGAAGAGCTAGATGCTTCATCCTTTGCGTTGCACAAGGATGGGCAGGCGTTTGCGATGGTCCTGGGCGGTCAGATGCATTTGTTGGAATCTAGATTTTCTGCTCTGAACACGCTCCGCTCAGTTGGACTGGACATGGCTTAAGAGAATTGAAATCGAGGGCTGAGTCTCTATTCCTTCTCGCTCAGTCCTCTCTGCACCCCCCATTCAATCCTACCTCCAGCCACCGGCTTACTTCAGGGCACGTCAAAAAGACAGGAGAGATTCAACCAGCAAACCCGAAATAATGTAAAGAGAAAGAGATTCTCTTTACCCTTTCTTTCTGACCGCGCAATTTAGCTTGCCACCCGCCTCACACCTTTGACTCTTGCATTGTAAGTTCTTGTCTCCTAAACTCACAGACTCGTAAGAATCCTTACTGGTAGGCGGGTACCAGGGCCTACCAATTTAGTGCCCCCGGACTACTTCGCACGCTGCCGTCTCGGCAGCATCTCAGCATGGCTCTCGGCGCAGGAAACCAGGAGCGTTGGATGAAAGCTTGCTCTTTTGTCGTACTTTTGTTGCTCTGCTGCCTTACCTTCGGCCCTCGAGCATCATTCACCAGGGCTCCTGAAATGGCCGACTTGGTGATCACCAACGGGCGGGTTTGGACTAATGTCGATTCAAACCCCTGGGTTGAGGCGGTCGCGATTCGCAACCACCGAATTATGCGCGCAGGGACGCGCGTCGAGATCGCTCAATTGATTGGCGAGCAGACCCAGGTCATCAACCTGGAAGGCCGCCTCGCCGCCCCGGGCTTCAATGACGCGCACACTCATTTTCTCGGCGGCTCTCTCGGCCTCGCCGAGGTCAACCTCAACGGCGCCCGCTCGCTCGCGGCCATGCAGGAGCGGGTGGCGGAGTTCGCCCGCACTCACCCTCTGGAGCCATGGATTACCGGCGGGGGCTGGGAATACTCCTACTTGCCTGACCAGCGCCTGCCAACGCGTGCCGATCTCGACGCAGTCATCCGTGACCGTCCCGTCTATCTGCGCTCGTATGATGGCCACACGGGTTGGGCCAACAGCCGTGCCTTTGAGCTGGCAGGCATCACACGTGAGACGCGGGTTGAGGGCTTCGGCGAGATTGTCCGCGATCCGCAGACGGGCGAGCCGACGGGCGTGCTCAAAGAGGGGGCCCAGCGCCTGGTCCGCCGCCTGATTCCCGAACCATCCCGTGAAAAGAAATTGGAGGCCTTGCGCCAAGGGTTGAAGCTGGCCGCCTCACTCGGCATCACGAGCATCCAGAATGCGAGCGGCAGTCCTGACGAGTTTGCTCTGTATGAAGAGCTGTTGCGCAAAGGGGAATTGACCGCGCGCGTCTCGATGGCTTTCTCAGTGGGGCCGCGGGCGACCCAAGCGGAGCTGGACCGCTTCATCGCGCTCAGGGACCAGTACCGCGTCAACCCGATGCTGCGCGCCGGGGCGGTGAAGATCGTCCTGGACGGGGTGATTGAGACGCACACGGCCGCCATGCTTGAACCCTATAGCGACACGCCGGGGCAGCGTGGGGAGCCAGCCTACTCGGCTGAGGTCTACAACGAGATGGTCGCGCGGTTTGATCGCGCCGGCTTTCAAGTCTACACGCATGCCATCGGTGATCGTGCCGTGCGGATGGCGCTCGACGCCTACGAGCGTGCCCAGCAGTTCAATCGGCGGCCGAACCCACGCTTTCGCATCGAGCACATCGAAGTCGTCTCGCCTTCAGACATTCCCCGCTTCGCCCGCCTCGGCGTGCTCGCTTCGATGATGCCGATCCACGCCGACCCGGAGACCGTCGAAGTCTGGTCGCGGGCCGTCGGGCCAGAGCGGCAGCAGCGGGCCTTCGCCTGGGCTGACCTGCTACGGAGCGGTGCGCACCTGGTCTTCAGCAGCGATTGGCCGGCGACGATCAGCGTGGATCCGATCCGGGGCTTACACAACGCCCCCAACCGGCGCACGGTTGACGGCCAGCCGCTGAAGGGCTGGGTCCCCGAACAGCGGATCAGCCTCGCGATGGCCTTACGCGCCTACACCTACTGGGGCGCCTACGCCTCGTTCGAGGAAGGCATCAAAAGCAGAATCGCGCCGGGGATGCTGGCTGACGTCGTGGTCTTCTCGCAGGACTTGTTTGGGATTGATCCGATGAAGATTCACGAGACGCGCGTGGTGATGACGGTCTTTGATGGGCGAGTCATCTACCGGGATGGCGAACGCTTCCCAGAGGCAGTAGGCAGTAAGCAGTAGGCGGTAGGCAGTAACCCATTTTCTGGCCTCGGCCATTCGACTTCTGTTTCCTGTCTGCCTACTGCCTACTGCCTACTGCCTACTACTTCATTTACCCGCCAGCGTGCGAACGTAAGCAACGACCTGCCAGATTTGCTCGTCAGTGAGTTTAGCCGGAGGCATGACGATCTTTCCCTCTCTTTCTCTGCCATTCTTGATCGAGAGGAATAATTCTCCGTCCGGGTCTGAAGGGACGTCACCCTTGGTGAGGTCTGTGGCCTTAACGGCCACCCCTGCTGGCGCGTCTCCCTTACCGCTCTCGCCGTGGCAGACGGCGCAATTCGCGACGTAAAGCGGCTTGCCGGCTGCCGCTGCCGCCGCCCGGTCCTTCAACGGATTCTTGGTCTCCTTCGTCACGTTGCTGGCGGCCGAGGTCGCTGGTGCCGTGGCCGAAGCCGCCGGGGTAGTGCGGGCGACGGGCGTCGCGGTGGCAGTCGGTGAAGTCGTGGTTGATGTCTCAGTGCTAGAGCAGGCCACACTCATCAGCCCACTGATCAAGGCAGCGGTGATGCCCACCCAAAGGACTGCCGTTGGCTTCCTGCTGGGAACGCTACTGTGATTGCGCATACTTTCTCCTCCTATCTTTGGTCATGATCTGTTACTGCGCGATGATGATGTCTCCGGTTTGTATCTTATTTCAGAGTTTTTGTGAAGGGGGGTGAGTCAAGTTTTGCGTGTCCGGGGTCAGTACCGCGAGCGGTAGCGAGCGTTGCTGCCACCAATGTCTCGCCGCCGCAGTCACGCTCGCTACCGCTCGCGGTACTGATTTGCAAGTTCCAGCCCGCCTGCATTCCTGAGGATGCTCCGCCAGCGTTCGGCATCGCCGTCACTACGCACGCTCACCAGGACGCCGCCATCGGCCACCTCGGGGGCGTAGTCCTCGCGCACGGGTCTCAAGCGCAGGAGCCTGGCCTCCCAGAGCATGCGCGCGAGGGCGAAGAAGATCGCGCCCATCGCGGTCATCTCATACATCACAATCCCGGTCGTGAAGGGGGGGACGAGCGGCATCCCGCCGGTCACCACCGGGTAGGAATGGGCAGTGAAGTAAACCAAACCAAAGCCGGTGGCCGCGCCCAACAGCCCGCCGGCCAGGGTGAAGTAAGGAATCTTGGTGCCCTGTGTCTCGGAGGTCACCTCGCCGGATTCGAGGTACGGCTCGCTCGACATCATTGTCACGTCAGCGCCGTCGGCACCGGCAGCAATCAACTCCCGCATGGCCCGACGTGCGCTTTCGGGGTCGTCAAAGATGGCGTGGACTCGGTTGGTCATCAGCTTCAGCCTCGATCAGTCGGCAATCACGGGCACGGCCTCGCTCTTCGCCTGCGCGGCCGACTCGTGCCGCAGGCCTTCCTTGAACTCCCAGACGGCGATGATCGGGAAAGCTTTGGTGAAGAGCGCGTAGAGCAGCGTGAAATAGGCGAAGGTCCCGGCCGTGATCGAAAGCTCGACCCAGGTCGGGCGATAGCCGCGCCAGTTGTAAGGCAGGCGCGGGTGGGCGAGCGTCGGCACGACGATCAGAAAACGCTCCAGCCACATCCCGACGCAGATCAGCGCCGAAGCGAAGGCCACTAGCGGGATGCGGCGCAGCCGCCGGAAGGCCAGGATCGGCACCGGGATCACGAAGCAACAGCAGACCATCGTGTAGAAGAGCGGCGAGTACGAGCCCCGGACCTTCGACCAGAAGACGGCCATCTCGGCCGGCTCGTTCCCGTACCACGCGGTTAAGTACTCGGCGAAGGTGAAGTAGAACCAGAGCAGGCACATCGTCAAGAGCAGCAGGGCGAGGTTGCTGAAATGTTTGTGCTGGAGGTATGCCTCCAGATGCAGCACGCGGCGCAGGACGGCCATCGCGAGGATCAGGGCGGCGATGCCCGAAAAGATCGCCCCGACGACGAAGTATGGGCCGAAGATCGTCGACTTCCACATCGGGTTGAGCGTCATCGCGAAATCCCAGGAGACGATCGTGTGCACCGAGACAGCCACCGGGATGATGATGATCGCCATGATCGAGACGGCTTTCTCCAGCCGGTGCCATTGCGTTTCGGTCCCGCGCCAGCCCAGGCTCAGCACCGCGTACATCTGTCGCCGCCAGCCCGTCGCCTTATCACGGACAAGGGCGAGGTCCGGGATCAGCGGCAGGAAGAGATAGATCAAGCTCCCCGTCAGGTAGGCGTTGATCGCGAAGAAGTCCCACATCAGCGGTGAGCGGTAGTTGGGCCACAGCAGCCGCTCGTTCGGATAAGGCGCGAGCCAGTAGAAGAGCCACGCCCGCCCGAGGTGGATGATCGGGAACATCGAGCCGATCAGCAGCGCGAAGACCGTGATCGCTTCGGCGCAGCGTGTCACGGGGCGCCGCCACTCCGCCCCCATCACCCGCAGGATGGCCGAGATCAGCGTCCCCGCGTGCGAGATACCAATCCAGAAGACGAAGTTCGTGATGTAGAGCGCCCAGAACTCAGGCCGCCGTTTGCCCGTCACCCCAATGCCCCAGTAGAGCTGCCAGCCCCAGGCGAAGAGCGCCCAGGCAACAATGCTGCCGCTCACGGCAATCAACACGTAAAAGCGCCAGCTCGTCGCGAGCACGGGGCCGAGCAGGTCGCGGTTGATGCGCTCGTTGGTCAGATGGCTTGCTTGTTTTCCTTTACCGTTCATCAGCCTCTTTCAAGTAGATGACACGTGGTTTGGTGCCGAGTTCGCCGAGCAAGTGAAAGGCACGCCCGCTTTCAGCCTTGCGCGAGACCTCGGATTCGGGGTCACTCAGGTCCCCGAAATACATCGCCGTGGTCGGGCAAGACTGGACACAGGCAGGCTGGACCTCGCCGTCGCGCACTGCGCGCTTTTCGCCCGCGGCGTTGATCTTCGCCTGCTCGATGCGCTGGACGCAGAAGGTACATTTCTCCATCACGCCGTTGGCCCGCACCGAGACTTCCGGGTTGAGCGCCCGCTCAAGCGGCGCATCCCAGGCGGGTTTGTAGAAGTTGAAGAAGCGCACCGTGTAGGGGCAGTTGTTGGCGCAGAAGCGCGTCCCGACGCAGCGGTTGTAGATCATCGCGCTCAGCCCTTCGGGCGTGTGGTGCGTCGCATAGACCGGGCAGACCGGCTCGCAGGGCGCCGCGTCACAGTGCTGGCAGAGCACCGGCAGGAAGCGCGCCTTGATGTTCGGGTATTCACCCTCCCAGTAACGCTCGACGCGAATCCAGTTGATCTGCCGGCCCGTGGCGGACTGCTCTTCGCCGGCAATCGGGATGTTGTTCTCGGTGCGGCAGGCAACCACGCACGCTTCGCAGCCCGTGCACTTGTCCAGGTCAATGACCATTCCCCACTGTGGCATCATCTCTCCTTGGCTTCTAGCGCTTGAACTTCTCTTGGTCTTCTAAGAGCCGCTCGTCGGTGCCGAAAGTGACGAGCCGCGTCCGGCCCGCTGCTTTCGAGACCCGCACCCGCGTCGCGGCCCAGGCGAGCGCCCCGGTCTGCGGCTCGGTGAGCGGGGCCAGAATCTGGAGCGGATTCGCGCCGCGGTGGCTGGCGTAGCGGCCATAACGCTCGTGGCCCTGCCCTGTCGGCATGGCGACGACATCGGGCCTGATCGCCGGGTAGAGCACCGCGGGGGCTTCGACGCGGCCGTGTTGGGATTCAACCGTGACCAGATCGCCGTGGTTGATGCCAAGCTTCGCCGCCGTCTGCGGGTTGATCTCGACCCACGAGCCCCAGACGACGGCCGTCATCGGGTCGGGTAGCTCTTGCAACAACGGCTGATTGGCCGTGCGGCCGTCGCCGAGAGCTAGATGCTCGTAGGGCAAAAAGTGAAATGGAAACTCCTTTTCATCGCCGGCGAATTGCGCGAGGCTAGGTTGAAGATCTACGGCTGAAAGCTTGGGCGTCGCCGTGATGGACTGCGGTGACGCTTTACTCGCGCCGGGTTGATGCGGCGCTTGCTCGTCGTTCCACTTCCCGCCGCGCAAGACCATCGCTTCCCAATCTTTTTCCGTTCTGTGCTCTCCGAGGGCGGCATGCTTGAGCATTTCTGCGACCGTCGGGGCTTTAAATATTGACGCGAGCGGTGCGACCTGTTTCGCCAGCGCCAGGAGCACATCTCCCGTGTGGCGCGTCTGGTAGAGCGGCTCGACAACCGGTTGAGAAAAAGAATGGACCTCTTGCGGCGGGCCTTCTTCCGCCGCTGTGGCGCCCCAGCGTTCGAATGATGTGTGATCAGGCAGGATGAGATCGGCGTAGCCCGTGGTTTCATCTTCGAAAGAAGAGAAACTGACGATGAAAGGGATCTGGTCGAAGGCGGCGCGTAGATTGAGCGCGGCGGGCGCTGAATAGAGCGGATTGGCGTCGTGAATGAGCAGCGCTTTGATCTCTGAGGCCCGCGCGGCTAGCCCCGCCGCGACCGATTGATCACCCGGCACACCCGGCAGCTTGTCACTCAGCCTGGGGCCGGCGGGGAATGCGTAGTGGATACCGGCGCTGTTCACTAGCGTGTTCAGGTAGTTGATCGCCAGCAGATTGAAGAGTCCGTTGGTATGAGCGGCGGCGGCATCCCCGCCGAAGACGGCGACGGCTTTGGCTTCAGCCAAATCGGCGGCGACGCGGCGAATGGTGGCGGGGCCGATGCCCGTTGTCTCTTCTATTTTCTCCGGCTGGCCCGAGAAAATAGAGGCCACATTGGGGATTTGCTTGCCTTGAATGCGCGCCAGCTCAGCAGCGATGGCTGTGGCCAGGTAGCCTTCTGCGCCGGGCTTGACCGGCAGCCACTCATCAGCATTGGCCGCGGTGAGCGACATCCGCGGCTCGGCCTGAACGAAGCGCCCGCGCAGCCGCCTTCCCCGCCGCATCTCACCGAAACCGCGGCTGTAGTAAACGGGCGACCCCCAGGTCTCCAGGAAGCGCGCGCCGAACGAAAGCACATAATCTGCCCCGGCAAGGTTGTAAGTCGGCAGTAGCTCGCGCCCAAAACTGAGGGCGGCTGCTTTGCGCTCAACCCCGCGCGAGAATGGGTGGTAGAAAAACAGTTTGTCTGACCCGTAGGTTTTTAGGAAGTCCTCGACCAGCCGGGTGAGCAGGCCGAGCGCTGGGCTACCCTCCAGCCAGGCCACGGATCGCGCTTCATTGCTTGCGCGCAGGGCATTGAGTTTCTCTGCGAGCAGTTTGATCGCTTCGTCCCACTCGATCTTTTGATATTGCCCTGAGCCGCGTGCGCCCGTCCGCTGCCACGGGCCTTTGATCCGGTCGGGATTGTAAAGCTCATTAAGCCCCGCTTGGCCACGCGCGCAGAGCTTGCCACGGCTGATCGGGTGGAGCGGGTTGCCCTCGATCTTATTCACGTTGCCATCGCGCTTGCGGACGATAATCCCGCACCCCGCGGAGCACTGCCCGCACACAGTCGCGTACCAGTAGTCGGCGCCCGGAATATACTTGTCATTGGCGATGTAGAGCGGTTCGGGATGTTCAGCGCCGCAGCCCTGGAGCGCAAGTGTGCTCGCGGTCCCGGCAGCGGCGAGGATCAGGAATTCGCGTCGTTCCATAATAGTCAGCGGTCAGTGGTCAGTGGTCAGTGGCTTATTACAACTGACCACTGACCACTGACTAGCGATGGCACACTGCGCAATCAGTGAGCCGGTTGACCTGCACGTCGGTGTTCGGGACCTTCGCCATTTGATTGGGCGTCTGCTTGTGGCACTCGATGCACCAGCCCATATTTTGATCGACCGCGCGGTAGACGCGGCTCATCTCTTCGATCTTACCGTGGCAGGTTTGGCACGCGATCTTGGCGTGCAGGTGCGGCACGTGCGTGAAGAAGACGTTGGCCGAGGCGGGCATGGCGAAGACGCGCTTCCACGGCGGCTCGGTGCCCTCGTCGGCATGTTTGAGGACCTTTTGGACCTCAGGGCTGTCGGCTTTGATCGCGCGGTGGCAGAGGGCGCACTTTTGCACACTCGGGATGAGCATATGCGCGGTCCGACCGTCGCCATTCTCGTGGCAGAAAGCGCATTTGATTTGCTTCTCCCCGGCGTGCAGCTTGTGGCTGTACTCAATCGGCTGCACCGGCGGGCGCGGCTTGCTGAAGACGGTGGCGTAGAGCAGCCCCGTCAGAGCGGCCGAAAGAAGGATGAGAGCGATGATGAGCTTAGCCCGGCCCATGGGGTCCTCAGTCACAAGTGACTTTCGCTAAAACTGGACGCTTTAGATCAGGAATCTACGGTTGATTAATGCTTGGCGCTTGGGCGCCGTGACGGCGCGTTACTTTAGCACAGGTTCCTGTTTTGTGGGAGTGCCTGACGCGAGTTCGACCGTCAGCTCGACGCGACGGCCGAAGACTTCGCTGAAGAGGTCACTCCGCTCCTCGACCCGCCAGCGTGTGGTATCGCTCTCGCGCGAGCAGGTGGCGGTGAGGCGGGCTGCCGATTCATCGATCTCGCAGCTCAAGCTCCGCACGCGGCCTTCGTGGTCACGGTCCAGGGCGTCGGCGATGCGCAACAGGGCCGCGAGTTGGCGCACCACCCCGCGGTCATCCATCGGCAGTGCCGCATAGTACGGGTGCTTGGTCTTCGGCAACGACGTGCGGTGGTAGCGCGCGACGTTGGCGATGACCGCCACCTCCGAGGCGGTGAAGCCCGTCAGTTCACTGTGCTGAATGAGATATGCCGAGTGTTTATTGTGGGCCGTGTGCGAGACGAAGTAGCCGATGTCGTGCAGCAGCGCGGCGGCGGCGAGCAATCGCCGGTGCTCGCCGCCGAGCAGGTGCAGCGGGCGGAGCGCGTCGAACAATTGCTGCGCCAAATAAGCGACCCGGTGCGCGTGCTTCAGATCGGCCTGGTAGTGCTGGGCGAGCGCGAGCGCCCCGCGGAGGCTGGGGTCGCGCTCCAGGTGCGTCGGCGAGGTGGTCACGGCCGGCACCCGCCGCATCAATTGGGCGATGATGACGCCTTCGCGGAGAGCCCAGTCGCAGGCGGTCAGTTCCGCCACCCCCGCCGTCTCCATGATGGCCTCGAGCAATTGTCCCCCGGCGACGATGATCTCGGCCCGCGCCCGGTTGAGCCCCGGGACTCGGACACGCTCGTCGAGGCTGAGCGCCGTCAACTCCTGGTTGAGCGCCCGCACCTCCTCGAAGGTGAGCGGGGTCTCCGCCTGCCGGCGGTGCGGGTGGCCGCGCCCCTGCTCAATCCGGCGACGCATCATGACCCCGCTCAGCGCGTTGATGGTGCCGGAGGTGCCGTAGCAAACGTCGAAGCCGACTGCCTGAATCTCAGGCGCGCGGTGTGAGATGACCTCGCGCAGCTCGGAACGCAGCCGGCGGAGCTGCTTCTCTGAGACCGGGTCACTGGTGACGAATTGCTCGGTCAATCGCACGGCGCCGAGCTTGAGCGAGACGAGCGCCGTCGGCTCGCCGTTTTGTGTCACCGCCAGCTCCGTGCTGCCGCCGCCGATGTCGATGACGAGCAGACGCTGCTTGCTGCGCTGCCGGCACTTGACCGCCACCGCGAGCGCGATCAACCGCGCCTCCTCGATCCCGGAGAGGAGCTCGACGTGCACGCCCGCCTCTTCAGTGACGCGCCTCAGGAATTCGTCGCGGTTGGCCGCCTCGCGGACGGCGCTGGTCGCCACGGCGATGATCTCCTGTGCGTTGTAGGTCTGGGCGCGGAGGCGGAACTTGCGGATGCAGGCCACCGCGCGGTCGATGGCGGCGTTCGACAGCTTGCGGTCGCGGGCCGTGCTCCGGCCGAGGCGGACCACTTCCTTGCCGCGGGCGAGGACGCGGAAAGGCTTCTCGTGATCGGTCTCGACCACCACCAGGTGAATCGAGTTGGAACCGATGTCGAGCGCGGCGATGATCATCTGACTAACTTATCCAGCCTTGATCGTTCACAAGAAAGCGCGGTGCTTACATTGAGGAAGGTAAAGCTTGGGTGGGAGGGAAGTCAATTGCGGATCTGAAATTTGAGATTTGAGATTTGAGATTCGGAGTTGAATGGCAAGTGCCGGATCACAGATTCCAATCCGCAATCCGCAATCCGCAATCTAAAATCCATTGGTGCCAGTCGGGAATTCGATGATCTTCGGGAGTCTGCTCGTCTTGCGTTCGCGCTTGTTGGAATACATGCGCCGGTCGGCGGCGACGATCAGCTCTTCGATCGTGCGCCCGTCCTTCGGGAAGATCGCCTGGCCGATGCTCACGCCCACCCTAGCCACCTTGCCGCCGCCGACCGGCAGCTCGAACTCATCGACCGCCCGCTGCAGTTGCAGGATCAACTGCTGGACCAACTGCGGTGAGGCGGCGTGAAGCACGCCGATGAACTCGTCGCCGCCGTAGCGCACCAGGCTGTCGCTGCCGCGGAGGTTATCGCGCAGGATCGTGCCGACGCGGCGCAAGACCTCGTCGCCGAGGTGGTGGCCGTGGGCGTCATTGACTTGCTTGAACCCGTCGAGGTCGAGCATGAGGAGCGTGAGCGAGTTGTTGGCGTCGCTCACCTCCAGTTGCTGTTCGAGCAGCACGTTGAGGTAGCGCGCGTTCGGCAGCCCGGTCAACTCGTCGGTGAAAGCATTCTCGCGCGTCTCTTCGAGCATCAGCACGTTGTGAAGCGCGATCGAGGCGTGGTGGGCGAACGCTTGGGCCAGGCGGACCTCGTCGACGTCGTAGTAATGATCCGCCGAGTAGAGTGTGATCACCCCGAGCGTCTTGCCGTGATAGGCGAGCGGGAGCGCGGTGGCGTGCATCAATGGTAGTTTGCCTTGGGCCAGGAAGGGGAAGTCGAGATGGGCGCGGGCGTTGATCATCGGCGCGTTATTGGCCGCCGCCCACCCACTCAGGCCGTAGCCCCAGGCGATGAACTTGTCCTCCAGCTCTGCGCTGTGGTGCCCGGCGGCGTAGACCACCCGCACCTTCTCACGCTGGGCGTCGGTGAGGAAGATCGCGCAGGTGTCGTAACGCGCCACATGCGCGATGCGGGTGGCGAGGACCTCGAGCAGGTTTTGGAGCGTGTGCGCACTCGCTAAAGTCTGAGCGAGTTCGTAGAGCGCGAGCACCTCGCGCTGCGCGTCGGCGATGTTCTGATAGACGTCGCCCTCTGAAAGCTTCTTCGTCGTGCGCCCCTCGCCGGCTTCGTCGCGCGTGCTGGCTTCAAGCTCGACTCTAGGGATCAGCGCCTGGCTCAACTGCTCTTCGATGCGCGAGGCGGCCTGGCAGCAAGCGGCGGCGATCCGCGGGTCGAGCGACGTGCCGGACCGGGCGAGGATTTCCTGGACCACCTGTTCAGTCGTCGCCACCCCGGGCGAATTGCGATTGACCCGCAGCGCATCGTAGGTGTCAGCGACGGCCAGGATGCGGGCGCCGAGGGGAATCTCCTCACTTTTGAGTCCCTGCGGGTACCCTCCGCCGTCCCAGTGCTCGTGGTGGTGGCGGACGATGGGGACGACCGGGTAGGGGAAGGCGATGTTGCCGAGGACCCGCGCCCCGATTTCGGGGTGGACAGCGACCTTCGCAAACTCGGCCTTCGAGAGTTCTCCAGGCTTATTGAGGATGTGGTCAGGCACCGCGAGCTTGCCGATGTCGTGTAACAGGGCGGCAGCCTTGAGGGCTTCCAGAAATTGTTCGTCGGTGAGCTTCATCTCGCGGGCGATTTCGAGTGCCGCGATCTGGACGCGGCGCGCGTGGCCGCGCGAAACGCGGTCCTTGGCATCAATCGCGAGTGCCAGCGCTTCAATCGTCGAGAGGTGCAGGTCGGCGAGTGAGCGGATGTGCTGGTTCGAGGCCTCCACCTTGTCGAAGAACTTCTGATAGGAGAAGTAGGTAACGAGCAGGACCGGCACCAGGATGACCAGGCCGTAGAAGCCGGTCGCGCTCATCGCCTCCAGGATCAACCCGGCGGCAAGCGCCCCGGCGAAGTAAGAGACCGAGGACCAGATGAAGCTGTCACACCAGATGGCGTAGATCGATTGGCCGCTGCGCATCGCCGCCGCAATGGCGATGGTCACCGTATTGACCGCGAAGTAGAGCAGGGCGACAAAGCCCAGCGCGAAGATCAAGAGGCCGAGCGTCTCACCGTGTTGGGCTAACTCCGGCAGCGGGCCGCCGAGCAGCCAGCGCGTGGCCTTGGCTGCCACGAAGACCGAGAGCGCCATGGTCGTGATATTGATCGCGTAGGACCGCTTGGTCTTGGCGCACCGCACCGAGGCGCCATAACCGGCGACGGCGGCCAGGACGGTCGCCGCCTCCGTCCCGTGCATGAAGAGAGAGACGAAGACGAAGGTGTCATAGATCGTGACTTCGCTCTTGACCGAGGGGATCTTGATCGCCACGTACATGCTGATGAAAGCCGTGACGATGGCCAGCAGCACCCACTCGCGTCCGGGCGGCGCCGAGACGAGCTTGAGCAAGGCCAGCCCGAGCACCGCGGCGCCGAGCGCGATCAACGCGTCGGTGTAAAGCTTGGCCCATTTTTTTCTCGTTTCGCTTCCCATCTCGCCTTCAATGTGACATGATTTGTCACGAGGAAAGAGCTCGCTACTTGACACCCGCTGCCGGTTTAGCAAGCGATATACCGCTTGACCCGCACCCTCACCCTTTCAGGAAGAGCTTGGCTGAAGAAGCGTTTGGGTCCTATGCCTCATCCGTAGTCCTGAGACTTGGCCTTGGTTTCAGCCAAATTGAAAGGCCCCTGCGGTCAAGGTGAACGAAGCCAGCGGGCAGACACAAAACTTGGGTCTACGAGTCTAGGCTGTACTTTAACAGCTGACATCTCACTGCCAAAATTCTTTGCCCCGTAAGATCAACTTTTGACAATTGAGGAGTCTCTATGCAATGCCCTGATTGCCGGAGCGAGGTTCTGGGCTGGCCGGTCTCTTGCCCGCACTGCCAGACCTCACTACAGTCTTCCTCCAATTTGACCGCTTCTGAGAAACCACAAGCGCTGAGCTTGCGCCTCACTCGCGCCGTGCGCCTCATGTTGGTCACTATCGCGCTGGTCATTTTGGCTACAGCGGTCAGATTGAATTACGGGGGCGGCAAACAGACCGAAGGCCGCAGTGTCTTGGCCCAGACCAAAGCATCACCTTCCCCTACACCTCTCCCACCCAGCACTGCCATCGTCCCTCCGGACGAAACACGAGAGTTAGCGACTGTCGAACGCGCAGCTTCGCACGCTCCGCCAAAAGCTACGGCTCCGATCGCCGGGCGTGAATCAACGGAGCCGGCCGCGGCGCCCATTGAAGAGGCTGGCGTTCACGCGGTGGAGGCTGACGAGGCCGCGCCGCCTAAAATCAACGCGACCAAACCAGCGAGTGCCGCGGCCGAGGCGGCAGGCGAGGAGATTGGCATCGAGCCCCCTGACCCGACCATCACCGACAGTCTGGGCCTGCTGACGGTGAAGAGCTACACGCGTGCGCGCATCTACATTGACGGCCAATTCTCCGGCGTCACGCCGCGCACGATCAAATTACTCGCGGGCGAGCACTCGCTCAGCCTCATGGCCGATGGTTATGAGGAATGGAAACGAAAGGTCCGGTTGCGCGGCCGTGAGCAGGTCGGCGTGCTGGCCTCGATGAACAAGAAGGCAGTGACCGCGGAGCTCAGCTCAAATCCGTAGACTGGCGCCTTACTGATTAGCCCGTGGGCGCTGGGCCTCGAACTGCTTGGTAGATTGTTCGGTGACGCTCTGGTAGGGCGTGGCCCCTTCGCCCAGCGCAGGGTTGGTTGACCCTGTCACAGCCGGCGGGGCCGTATAAGCGGGTGACGATGAAGCCGGACGCTTCGAGTTGCTCGGTCTCCCGCTAATTAGCTTGAGCAGCCGCAAGCAGATCAGGATGATTGAAGCATAGCCGGCCATTGCCAAGACGATAGAGGCCGGGATAAAGTCGTGGGCATGACTACTAACGATGATTCCCGCGAGTGCGATTGCCCCGCCGGTCACGAAGAGAAAACCGAAGATGCTCACAAGCGCGACGATCTTGAGGATCGTCGTGCTATCAACTTGGTCCGATGAAGCGCTCGTCGCGACCTCACTCATGATTTCACGGGCGCGATCAATCGCCATCAGGTTCGTCCCGCAGCGCGTGCAGAACTTTTGACTCCGCAGGTTCTCGGTCCCACAATCCGGGCAAAACATAATTTAGATCCTTCCTCGCGCCGTTGATTCGGCACTCGCGCCGCAGTCGTTGATGGCCGGTATCAGCAGTATAGCAACGCCTCGCCGCCGCTTCAATCGGACTGTGATTTAGCCCCCGTCACCAACCATTGAATTGAGCATCCCAAAAATTCAGAAACGGCGCCCAGCGTTAACGGAGTACGAAGCCTCAAGGTCATTTGTTGCGCCAGGGATGTGATTCAGGCGGGCCGCGGCACTGCGGTTGCCCTAGACAGGCCGTCATTTTCCTAAGTTAGATTCGCCGACTCAGGCGCCGAGGAAAAAGGTAACAGTTCAGATCACTTATGGCTGAGTGGCAGATTTCATCCGTGGTCTGTCTCTGTAAAGGAGGAGAACACCTCTCGGCCCGAGTGTGTGGATTTAAGCCACTCGATGGGCAGAAAGTTCAGAGTCTCAAGCGAGCAGCAGCTTGAGGCTCGGGACTTAAAACTTGAAAATCAAAATTCCTATGAGCACACCGCCGGAATCGCCATCACCTCGTTCTCGCTGGACCACCTACCGCAAGCAGATGCTGATCGTCGGGATCAGTGCGAGTGCGCTGATCCTCCTGCTCGCCTTGGCCGGCTACTTCTACATTCGCTCCGGCCGCCTCAACCGGTACATGGCGGGGCAGGTGACCGAGGCGCTCAAAGAGTACGGCCTGCGTGCCGAGATCGATAAATTTGAACTCACCTGGAAGCTGCGCACGGCGACGCTCCGTGACATCAAGCTCTACAACCAGCAAACTGGCCAGCTCATCGCGACACTTGATCGCGCCGAGATGGTCACCGAGATCCACGAGCCTTACGCGTTTCGCTTGCGGCGCGAGATCGTCTTTAAGCGGCTCGACCTGAGTGGACTCAAGGCGGAGGTTCAGGTCGATGAGCAAGGGCGCTCGAACTTGCAGGGCTTGCATCAAGCGCCGCCGAGCGCTCCGAGCCGCATCACTTTCGATTTTTCGAGCCTCATTGTGGCGCTCAAAGGTGGGGCTATCCACGTGGAGGACCGGGCACACAAGATCGAGGCAGACTTTGGGAACTTAAACGCGAATGGGGGACCGCGGCCGGGGACCCAAATAGTGGATCTGAAGCTTGGTTCGGATACGGGTCAGGTCCGCTACGAGGGACGCCAGGCCGGTGTGGATGGCTTTGATCTTCTGGCGCACCTCACGGATTCTGGCGCCGACGTCGAGCGCTTCACGCTCCGTTCGCCGATGGCGGAAGCCACGGCCTCCGGGCGGCTCGATGATTGGAACGCGCCGCGCTACAACTTCGGCGTCCAAGCCCGCGTCGCGCTCGACCGGGCGGCGCCCCTCATCGCCCCAGGCACAGCTTTGCGAGGCTCGGCGGCTTTTGACGGGCGAGTGACAGGTGAAGGGGCTCGTTACCGCATCAATGGTGGCCTGACTGCCGACGACTTGGTGGCAGCCGGTGCCCGGTTGCGCGGCGTGCGTGTCGACGATATCAGCGTCGAGTCGAATGGCGAGCAGCTCAGCTTTACTGGCAAGCACGCACGTGCTCAAGCTGTCGCGGCCGGGGGCGCGAGGATCACAGATGTCGCGCTCGGCGGGCTCTATGCAGTCATGAAGGATGGCCGCACGCAGATGAGCACGCAACAAGCGACCATCGGGCGCGTGCAGGTGGAGCAGGGCCAACTGTCAGGGATCACCGTCCGCAACCTCGGCGGGATGTTGCGCGATGGGCGGTATAAGGTCAGCGGCGATCTGGCGATCAATGGCGGCGTGCTGGCCGGGGCGCAGTTCGGGCAGACGCGGGGCCAGTTGGTAGCCGATAACAACACGGTCGCCTTGCAGCAATTCAAAGCCGCCCTCTTAGGTGGCAGCGCGACCGGAGACCTGACGCTGCAACTCGCGCGTGGTGGGGCCTCGCGCCTGAAGGCGAGCTTTGCAGGATTGAGGACGGCTGATCTCTATGCGCTCGCCGCCGTCAAGCAGGTCCCCCTGGCCGGGACCGTCGATGGCCAGGCCGATGTCAGTTGGCCGGGGACTAATGCCCGCGCCCTGAGCGGCACCATCAGCGCCCACCTCAACGGGCAAACCACCGCGGCAGCCAACGTCATCCCGGTCGCCGGCGATGTCGCGATCAAGGCCGCGGGCGGCACGTTCAACTTCGATCAGTTGACCCTGGCCACCGATGCTTCAACCTTAACGGCGACCGGGAGCCTCTCGCCCAGCGGTAATTCCGACCTACGCTTCTCGCTCACTTCGACGCGGGCCGAGCAGTTGCAGACCATTGCCTCCTCGCTCACCGCTGTGCAAGAGGTGATCAAGGAATACGAGCCGCAGCTCGCGGGCGACTTCAAGTTCGAGGGCCGGGTCACCGGTTCACTCGACAATCCGACACTCGAAGCCGACCTGAACGCGTCGAGCATCGGCCTCCACGATGAGACCTTGGGCAGCCTCACCGGACACATCCTGTTTTCCCCGGCCGAAATCCGCTTTGAGAATGGGCAGCTCACGGCCGCAGGCGGCGGGTTGGCGAAATTCACTTACGCGGCGCCGCGTGCCGAAACTGCCACTGCCGGACGACTCGACGCCACGCTTGAGCGCATCAATGTCGATACGCTCCTCACGGCGGCGGGACTCCCGGTCAAGGGGGATGTCATCTCCGGCGTAGTTTCAGGTGAAGCGCATCTGACCGGCATCCCTGGCTCCCCGGTCGGGACCGCGACGGTGAATCTGATCAACGGCACGATTGCCGGCCAGCCGGCCGAATTGGCTCAAGCCAACCTCGTCCTTGATGGACAAACGGCGCGGCTGGAGCGGGTCGAGGCCCGCTTGCCGCAAGGACATTTGACAGCGAGCGGCAACCTCAATTTGAAGAGCAACGATTTTCAGGTTCAAGGGCAGGCCGACAATGTAGACCTGGGCCGCCTGGTGACGGCGCTTGAAGTCACGACGGCGAATGTCACTGGCACGGCCAATGCGACTTTCCAGGCGAGCGGCAACACGAAAGACATCGGGCAACTCAAGGTCGAACTGAATGCGCAAGGGCAACAGGTGGCGATTAACGGCCGCCAGGCGGGCGAGTTGCGCTTGACGGCCCGCACCAATCCTGCGGGCCGCGTTGACATCGACCTCGTCACTGGGATCGCGGGCAAGCCGCAGCCGCTCAGGGCGAGCATTGAGCTGCGGCAGCCGGGCCGTCCGTTCGAGGTCGAATCGACGTTGACCGATTTCGACCTCGCCCCCCTCCTCGACGCTTTCGCCCCCGGCCTAGCCTCGTCGATCAAGGGCAACGTCAACGGCCGGCTGCGCCTCTCGGGTCCGCTCGAGAATGCGCAAGGTGAGTTCACGCTGGACGGCTTGCGCGGGAATCTGACGCTGACGGCCGTGTCGTTGGAAGTCGGAGGCACCCCGATCAATGTTGAGACGCCAGTGACCGTCGCGCTCAACGGCCCGCAGATCACCGTCGAGCGCACACGTTTCTCCGGCCAAGGCATGAACCTCGCGCTCGGCGGCGTGCTCGGCCTGCGTGAAGGGGCGGGGCTGAACTTCGCGCTCAACGGGACTGTCAATCTCGAAACGCTGGGCCGCCTCAGCCAGGATGTTTTTGTCACCGGGACGATGGTGGTCGATGCGCGGCTGAGCGGGACCGCGAGTGACCCGCGGCTCGCAGGCGAAGTGCGGATCAATGACCTCTCGCTCTCCGCCCTCGATCTGCCGGTCGCCATCGAAGGCGGCACCGGGCGCATCGTCTTCTCAGGCGATAAGGCCACGCTCGAAAGCTTCACTGCGCGGGCCAACGACGGGACGCTCCAGGCAAGCGGCACGATGACCTTGGCCGCGTTGCAGCCCAGCGAGTGGAAGTTCACGCTCACGGCCAACAACGTCGCCGTGGACTATCAAGGAGCGCACGCCACGATCAACGGCGAACTCGCGCTCACGGGCACACCGCAGGGCCAATTGCTGAGCGGGACGATCAGGATCCCGCAGGCCGAGTACACCACGAACCTTGACTTGGGCGGGCTGGTCTCAAACCAGGGCGGTGGCGGCCTCAGCCTCGACAGCTTCGGCGCTCCGGGCGGCGGGACCGGGACCTTCGGTCTGGCGCCCGTGCGGCTGGCGGTGCGTGTCGAAGCGCGCGACTCGTTCCTGGTCCGGAACGAACAAGTCAATACAGTCGCCTCGGCCTCACTTAATCTGACCGGTCTCTTGAACCAGCCGGATGTGACCGGCCGCGTCACGCTCGAAGGTGGCACGATCAAGTTCCGCGGCCAGCGTTATGAGATCACCACCGGGACGCTGGACCTGCCCGGCGGCTTCGGCGCCGTCCCGCTGCTCAATCTTCTGACCGAGAGCGACATCAGCGGCTACCACGTCTACGTCGGCTTCAGCGGCCCGATCAATGACCTGGACGTGAACCTGCGGGCTGAACCCGACCTGACGCGCGATGAGGTGCTGGCCCTGGTAACCACCGGCCGGACCGAAACGGGCACGCTCAGCAGCGATTCGATCTTGCGCTCGGGCCTCGGCACGGCGGGCTCGCTGCTTTCGGAAGAGTTCATCTCCAAGCCGCTCGGGCACGAGGCGGAGCAGTTGCTGGGCATCAACCGCTTCCAGATTGATCCAGTCTTGCGGCCCAATGCGAACCCGGCCGCGCGGCTGACGATTGGCCGGCCGATTGGGCGCAACTTCAGCTTCACCTATTCGACGAATCTCTCGGCCGAGCAAGATCAAACGGTGCTGCTCGAATACACGATCTCGAACCGCTTCTCGGCCATCGCCTCTTACACTCAGGGCGGCAGCTCGACGCAGACCGGGAGCAATGCCAATGCCTTCACGATTGAGATGCGCGGGCGCAAGCGCTTCTCGTTAGGCTTCAAGAAAGACGATCACCTCGCCACAGCCCCCGCGGACGCTAACCGCACCGCTGCCGGGGCGCCGCCGCGTCTAGAGCCCCCGAAGCTGCCGCACGCGGACGTCGAGGTCGAGAAGCCACAAGGCGTCAAGTTGAGCGACAAGAAGATGCGTGAATTGTTGCCGGTGACCGTCAGCGGCTTCAGCCGGCCACTCGCCAGACTGGGCGAGCGGAACCTGACCAATTACCTGCAAGAGAACGGCTACTTCTTTGCCGAGGTGCACGCGCGGTGCGAACCGGCGAATTGCAGCGGCCCGGACCTCCGCGTGTTTTATGATGTCGCGCCGGGGCAGCGTCTCGACCTGCAGGAGATTCGCATCGAAGGCACCGACAAAGTGGGCAAGTCGGATGTCGTCGATGAACTGCAATCGAAAGAGGCCAGCTTCATCGGCAGTGTGCCTTATCTCAAAAATCTGCCATTCATCGGCGGCTATGCGCGCGGGCTGACCAGCAACGACCGGCTGCGTCGTGACCGCGAAACGATCCGCCGCCATCTGGCCGATCTCGGTTACCGCGCCTCCCGTGTCGATTGGCATTTGGCCTTCAGGCCGACCAGCCCGAAGGACCTGATCGTCATCTTCAACGTGGAAGAGGGGCCGCAGTCGGTCGTCGCAGATGTGGCGCTGCGCGGCAACGCGGTCCTGCCGTCGGAAGAGCTGCGCAAGACGGTGCCGATCAAAGACGCCCAAGCCTTCTCATTCACCAAAGCGCGGGAGAGCGCGCAGCAGATCAAAAACTACTATGCGCAGCGCGGCTACCTTGACGCCAGCGTCGAGGTGAACGTCGTCGACCTGGCGGATAACCGCGTGCGCCTCGTCTATGACGTGAGCGAAGGCACGCGGGCGGTGACCGAGGAGGTCGTGGTGAGCGGCCAAACTAAGACCCACGAAGAGACGATTCGCGGCTTCGTCGCCGCCAAGCCTGGTCAGTTGATCACCCCGGCGAAGATCCGCCTGACCCAGCGTGACCTCTACGCCACGGGCGCCTTCCGCGAGGTCAACGTGCGCACCGAGCCGATCCCAGGGGGCGATGAGACAGCACGCCGGATCTTGGTCAATGTGACGGAGGCCAAGCCGCTGCTCTTGGGTTACGGCTTGGGCTATTCCACCGATGACAAGGCGCGCGGGTTGCTGGAGATCACCGACACGAACCTGCTCGGGCGGCTCGCCACTGCTTCGTTGAGGCTACGCGGCAGCCGCCGCGAGCAACTGGCGCAGTTGACCTTCTCCAACCTGCGCCCGTTCGGCCACCGCTGGCCGACCACCTTTTCGGCCTTCTACGACCGGAATGCGAACATCCGCAGCTTCATCCCGGGGCAAACGTCGTCGAGCGCGGCGGGGCGCACCTTCGGCATCCACCGCTTCGCGGCCTTCGTTCAGACCGAGCATAAGCTGGCCGAGCGCACCTCGATCCGCTTCCGGTACAACTTCGAGAACGCGAAGCTGTTCAACCTCCAGAATATTCCGCTCACCGAGATCACGCGCAACGAGAAGGCGACCCGCCTCGGGATGTTTTCGGCCGGCATCTCGCGTGACACGCGCGACAGCGCGCTCAACCCGACCAAGGGCCAACTCATCAGCGCCGACCATTCGCTCGCCGCGCGCATCTTTGGCGGCAACGAGTCGTTTAATAAATTCTTCGTCAACTATCAGCGCTATCACACGGTGCCCGAGACGGTGCCGGTGCTCGGCCACTCGGTCTTCGCCGTCGCCGCTCGCCTCGGCCTGGCCAAAGCCTTCCGGGTGACTAACCGCGACAACGACCCGATGATCAGCGAGGCTGAGATGCGCTTGCCGATCAGCGAGCGCTTCTTCGCCGGCGGCGCGACCACGCTGCGCGGGTTCCGCTTCGAGGAGGCCGGGCCGCAAGGCATTCTCTTCTTCGATCCGACCAATCCTGATGCGCCGCCCACGCTCACCCGCGATCCGAACAACCCTAAGCAACGGGCCGCGCTCGTCCCTCTAGGCGGTGATGCGCTCGCGGTCTTCAATTTCGAGCTGCGTTATCCGCTCACCAAGCACCTCCGCCTGGTTCCCTTCTATGATCTGGGCAACGTCTTCCGGCGGGCCGGCGATTTATTCGGGTGCGACCGCCGTGCGCGCGACACTCGCAACCTGTGCGTGCCCTGGACTCACACCGTCGGCCTCGGCCTCAGGATCAACACGCCGCTCGGCCCCGTCGGGGTGGACTACGGCTACCTGCTCAACCGGCCGACCTTCTTCACGGACCAGGACCAGGTGGTCCGGCAGCAGCGCGGCGTGATCCACATCAGGTTCGGGCAGACGTTCTGAGTGCGGGCAACCCGCGGCGTCTGATGGTCCTGTACCTCGCGGCAGTTGTCGTGATTGTCCTCGCCTCACTCAGCGAGCAGGCCTATCTGAACAGTTGCCCTACGAAGTTGCCGGTGGGTCTTCACGCCGGGTCTGGGCAAACGTGCTGATCCTCTTCGGTTCGTTGCGCACAGGGCGCCGGCGCTGAGCAAGGTCTCCAATAACCGCGCATTCCCATCGACTGTAGCGAGCAGGAGTTCGACTGTGGCCGAAGGCTGGCAACAGGCGAACAGGAGGGCCTCGTCCGGGGTAGCAGGACGCCAGAGACGGGGCAAGCCCGGTGCGACAAGGACCGGGAATATTTGCTCCTGGGGCGCAGGTAACGGCTGGTCAAACAGGAGTGCGCCGAGCAGTGCCGCGGGCGGCGCACTGAACCCCACGATCGAAGCCGCCGGGTGGCGAGTGATCCGCTGAGCCGGAAGCAGCTCGGCCGCCTCACTCGTTTGGCTTGACGGCGCAGCGGCGTCCTCCGTGGCGAGCAGCATCGCTCTCTCGAACTTGGCGATCGCCCCGAGGTGAGCAACCGCTGGCGCTGTCTGGGTGACGAAATCGAGGAAGCCTAAGGCCTCGGGGATGTAAAAGAGCGACAGTGACGGGTGAGTATCCAAGTAGGCGTTGAGGAGCTCTGCACACTTCTCAGGCTCCAGGAGCGCCAGCGTCAGCGGCAGCGTCTGGCGCAGGCGCAGCTCGCGCCACCACCGCTGGATTTTGCAAGTGACTTCGAAGCCCGGGGAGTGGGCCACCTGATTGAGCCAGGCCCGTTCTTCGGCCGTCAGGTTCAAGCCCCCGAATGAATCAAGTAATCCTGGCTCCAGCCGGGCCGCGGAGCCCCGCGTCACGACCATCGTCCCGAGCGCCGTTTGTAAATCAGCTAATGACATAAGCCACGCTCCTCTTCTCAATCTGACAGTATCTCTTCCACACCTCACACGCCCGCTCGAACTGCCGGCGGATGCCTTGAACGCCGACAATCGGGAGGGCCTGCTCCAACACCTCATAGACGATGCCGGCCAAGTTCGGCGCACGCGGCACGACCCAGTCGAGTAGCTCCCAGACCGGCTCCGGCACGAAGTCGCTGTGCACGTCCATCAAGAACCCGTCGTGGGTGGTGCCGCCTGCGACGTGTATCTGCACGACCCGCTCCAGGTTCAGACGCGAGAGAGCTTCGATTGGATCGAAGCTGAAATTGACGGCGTTACAATGAAAGTTATAAAGGTCGAGCAGCAGGCCGCAGCCTGAGCGCTCCGTCAGGTCATTGAGAAAGGCAACCTCATCGCGCCCCGCATCGGCCGGGAGGCCGGGCAGGTAGTAAGTCAGATTTTCAAGCAAGAAAGGCGCCCCGTAGCGCTGACACAAAGCCGCGGCGCGGGGGACCAGCAGGCCTAGTGACTCTTCGGTGAAGGGCAGGGGGAGCGGAACCCCCGTGTGTATCAGCCGCCCATCCGGGTGGGTCGTCAGGAGAAATCCCAGGTGTTCGCTGTGCCACACGAACCGCCGCTGCGCGTGCAGCGTATCCAGCGCCCGCAGATAACCTTCGAACCAGCCACAGGCCGAACCGATGGATAGGCCGAGCCCGTGCACGACTACCGGGCGACCGTCGAAACAACGAAAGGCCTCGGCCAGCAAGGCCGGGGAGAGATCAAGGGTGCGCTGGCCTTCGTGGTGGCGCTCGTGGCAGAGGATGTCGGGACTGAGTTCGAAGAAGTCGATCAAGTCCTGGCACGCTTCCGCGGCTACCTGCAAGCCCCTCTGGTACGAAAAGCCGATGCCGAGTTTAGATGGTGGAATAAATGAACTCACTTGATTCTCCCCTAGCTGTCAGTGGTCCGTAGTCAGTTGTCAGTGGCAAAAGACAACGGACTTACTGACCACTGACAACTGAGGATGAAGCGTTCACACCCCTGGTAGAAGCTCCTCCCTCGAAGACATCACGTCTCCTTTCGTGCTGACTAGCTGCGGTCGCTGACCAGCGTCTCGTTATGTTGGAATTGTGTGCCGGGGGCGATCACCTCTTCCAACTCCTCGACCTCCAGGTCCGCCACGAAGGTCTCGTTATGTTGGTACTGTGTGCCAGGAGCGATCACCTCTTCCAACTCTTCGACGTCCAGTTCAATCTGATCCAAAGTCGTGTGCGTGAGCATGACAGTTCCTTTCTGCCCTGCCTGAGGGCAATGGTGGCGGAGGTCTCATCACCAGCCGCCGGTTTTGGGTGGGGCTTGAGGGGGTCGCTTAACCCGCTCTCGCCCGCGGCTTGAGAGCGATCAATTTTCGCTCTCACCTAGATAAGCTGAACTCTTCCCTGCCGGCCCCGTCCGGCAGGGGAATCAAAGTCAGTCTGCAAAAGTCATCTCCAACGAACGTCATCGTAAGGCAGAGGACGGCTGTCATTCATGACGGTTTAGTAACGGTTTGGTGACGATTGGTATGTGCAACGGAATGTCCCGCGACCTGTCAGGTTGCGGCTGTCCCCAGCAAGGAATCCTTTTCGGAAGCAGCCGCAACCTGACAGGTCGCGGGACATGTGATTGGACAGAACGGTTGAGGTGGTGATGATCTACCGGGCTATTTCGGCCTTCGCCCCATCAAGCAGCCACCGGCTCGCCACGATCTTCGCCTCTGCTGTCAGCCCGAGCCGCAGCAGCATCGCTTGGAGGTCACGTGCGGGGGCCGAGAGTGCGCGGGTGATGCCTGTGCGCCTCGCCACGTCGGCCGCATCAACCTGCTCGCGGATTTCATCTAACAGCGCGACGGAGGAGCGCAAAGCCATGAGTGACAGTTCCCCGTGCTGTGAAGCTCCACTCCCGCTCACCGCATCCAGGATCAGCCCGAGCGCCCAATACCCGCGCCATCTTTCGCCCGACCCTGTCCAGTCTAACAACTTGACGGCCCGCTCGATCTCCTCCAGCGCCCTCGCCGGCTGATTCAGTCTGAGGCGCGCACGGGCGCTCTCTACCAATGCGGCGCCCAGTCCGTCACGGTTGCGCAACTCCTCGGCGATGGCGACTGCTTGATCAGCCGCGCGCAACCCGCCTTCGTCATCACCGTCGTTGACCCGGACCCGCGCGATGTCGGTCAAGATGCGGAACTCATCGTCGCGGTCGCCGATCGTGCGCACGATCTCCAGCGCCCGCCCGAGCACCTCGGCCGCTTGAGTGTACTGGCCGGCCTCGCCGTGCGCCCGCCCGAGCAGCCAGAGCGACTCGGCCTCGCCGTGCGCGTCGCCGATCACCTTCAAACTCTCCAGCGTGCGATTCAAAAATGTGATGCCTTCGCTGTAGAGTCCCTGGGCGATGCGCGCCTGCCCGATGGCCATATTCAATTTCGCCTCGCCGCTCGCATCCCCGGCGCTACGGAAATAGTCGCGGGCGCGCACGGCGAGGTTGACCGCCGTCTCATACTGCCCCCGGCTCAGGTGCACCCAGTGCAGCCGCCTGAGCAAGTGAGCCTGACTCCGGAGGTCGCCGACGCGGTCGTGGTACTCAAGCGCGCGTTCGAGCAAAGGCACACCTTCCGTATAACGGCCCTGCAAGGCCCGCGCCCACCCCAGGAGGCCGAACGCGACGGCGGCAAGATGACTGTCGGTGCTCACGCCTTCGAACACCTCTTCGGCCAGGTGGGCCACCGCTTCGTAGTTGCCCATCGTGACTTGCACGTTGCTGAGCTGGACCAGGGCTTGGGCGACGCCTTCGCGGTCATTGAGTTGGCGGTAAATTTCCAGGGCCTGTTCCGTTGACGCGATGGCTTCGCGGTATTGGCTGAGTCCCATGCGCGTTTGGCTTTGCTGCAAGAGGGCCGCCGCCGCCGTCTCCTGATCACCGAGCGAGTGGGCGAGCGCGATGGCCGAGGCCAGGGCCGTCTCTGACTCTTTCAGCCGGCCGACCGAATAATAGCCCACGCCTAAGCCGAGCCAGAGCTTTAAGCGGTTGGCGGGGGCCAGTTCGTTTTGCCCCAGGCGCTCGAGCTCATTGGCCGCCCGGTGCGCGCGTTCGATGCTCGTCACCGCTTCGCTCCAATGCCAGCGGCTGCTCGCGGCTTGCCAGGCGCGCAGGCTCCATTCAAAGGTTCGTTGGAGGTCGCCCGCCTCCTCGTAATGGGCGCTCAGCGCCTCGGCGACGCGGTCGGCCTCATACGCGTAGACGACTTCGATCGCGTGCGCGGCCTGGGCGTGCAGGAGCTTGCGCCGCCGGAGAGGCAGCCCGTCATACAACACCCGCCGCAGTGTCGTGTGGTAGAAGCGGCAATCCTCGCCTGCCGAGAGCCCGCGCTCGGACAGCACGCCGCGGCGCACGCCCTCGCAGAGGAGCCGCTCAACCTCCTCTTCGCCCCGACCGGCCATCCGCGCGAGCGTCTCGATGCGGAATTCATCGCCGATGACGGAGGCCTGTTCGACGATCTCACGCACGTCATCGGGGAGGCGGTCAAGTTTGGCACGGGCGGCCAGGACGATGGTGTCCGGCAGTCTCAGGTCTTCGATCCCCCGCCACTGCCACTGCGGCTGCGGCGTCTGGCTAAAATTGATCGCGCCTCTGGCGACGAGGAGCCGCAGCATCTCGGTCAAGAAATATGGGTTGCCGCCGGTGATTCGGTAGAGGACCTTGAGGTCGCTTGAAGGGATGTCCGGACTGCTACCGCTCCCGCCGAAGACGGCTTCGATCGCGGCGCGGCAAGTGCCCTCGTCCAGCGGCTTGAGCGCGAGACTTGTATAGCTGCGGTACTCCGCCTGGCGCTTCAGCCATTCCGCCAGCGGCTGATCCAGGTCGGTCGTCTCCCCCTTGCGCACGAGGGCGACGAGCATCAACGGCTCACTCCGGGCCGTGCGCATCAGATAGCCCAGCACATCGCGGCTCGCCTCATCCGCCCATTGCAGATCATCCAGCACCATGACCAGCGGGCGTTGGCGGCTCAGACGCACGAAGCACTTGCTGACCGGCACGACGACGCGAAAATTACCGCCCGGTCGCATCTGCAACGGCCCGCTTGAGCCTTTCGCTTCGGCGAACAGCTCTTCAGGCAGCGTGACCCCGCAGCGGGACTGTGCCACCGCGCGCAGGTCGGCCAGGAGGCCGCTGTCACGCCGCCCGCGGGCATCAATCGTCGCCAGGCCAAGGGCAGTGCGCAAGAAATCTAGGAAGACCTCGTAGGGCGCGAGGCGGCTGGCGCCGTAGTCGAAGAACCGGGCGTAAACGCACAGCGCGCCCTGCTCGCTCGCCCAGCGCTCGAAATGGCGTGTGAACTGCGTCTTGCCAATCCCTGCCTCCCCCGTAATCAGCACGGGGCGCCCGTTACCTTCCACCGTCCGGCGGTATTCAGCACAGAGTGCCGCTAGCTCCGCCTCACGACCGACCAATTGATCATAGTCAGGATCACTGGCCGCAGTAGGCTGAGTGATCACGGTTTGGCCCGCCAAGGCCGGCGCCACGTTTGAAGCTAGCGTTGTCTGCGGGGTCGAATCACCCGGCGTGGGAGTCGCATCAGGCGCGCTGCCCTGCCCTGACGAGCCGAGCCTCACCGGGGCGATAAAGCGATACCCGCGGCCGTGATACGTCTCGATGAAGTGCGCATGCTCCGCATCGTCACCGAGCGCGCGCCGCACCTGCGAGACCGCCTTCTTGAGCACGCCATCAGTCGTGAAGACGTCGGGCCACACGCGCTCCAACAACTCTTCTTTCGGGACGACGCGGTCGTGGTGTTCGGCCAGATAGCGCAACACCCGCACCGCCCGCGGTTCGAGCGGCACTACCGTCTCGCCGCGGTAGACCAAGTCTACGTCCGGCGAGATGTGAAACGGAGGAAAGTGAAGTATTGCTTGAGGCGATTCTGGCATCCGCTGCCCCCCAGGCTCGAAACAAACCGATACATGCCGCGGCTAAGTGCGCCGCAAGTGACAAAACACGCTCTGATGACCGAGCAACGCCCGCTCACCGTGAGGCACTGGGGGAGGATAGGGCAAATGCTCTCATTGATGCGACTAATTATTTGGTTACCAGCGGGAGCATTATACGTCGATTTAATCGAACCTTCTAGGTCCTTCGGGATTGCCAGTCTACGACTCATTGTGACTAAGAACCCCAATGCCGACCCCCAGAAAAAGGCAGCGGCGCCGGAGATGGCCGTCGCCAATTTAGGGAGGGTCTCTGCCGAGGCAATCGGCAGGCGCTGCCCATCACTCGGCAGATTACCGGTGGTGTTAATAACCGGAGATTTTCAACGTTATTGTTATGGGAAGCCGTCCGCCCGAAGCCTTACGAGAGTCTAAGGCTTACCGGGCGGCTGAAAGTTTTGCTTGTATCGCGATAAGTGGTCACTTACAATAATTTTTATTTTTGAAACACGGCTGAGAGGTCGTTCGTATACGATGAGGGTCAAGGCAATTCTTTAAGTTGATCCACACCAGTCATCATCTCTTGGAGGCATCCACGTCCATGGCAGTTTCGAAGAAGAAGAAAATCATCATTGCGACCGTCGTTATCCTGTTGCTGGCCACCATCGTCGGCGTCAGCGTCTTTGCCCGCCGCAACGACGCCCCCGAAGTGCAGACGGCCAAGGTCGAGCGGCGTCAGTTGCTCGAATCGAAGGTCACCGCGAACGGTGAGGTCCGGCCGATTCAGTTCATCAACCTGACGGCGGAGGTCTCCGGCCGCGTCACCGACATCTTCGTCAAAGAAGGTGATCAAGTGACCAAGGGCAAGCCGCTGCTGCGCGTCGATCCGACGCAGCTTGCCTCGTCCACCTCGATTCAAGAGGCGGTGCTGCACGCCAGCCAGGCCGACGCAGAATCAAACCGTAATGCGATCATAGCAGCGGAGAATTCGATCAACAACGCGCAGGCGGCGCTCAACACCGCGCAGGCTGACCTCGAACGATCGAAGGTTGAGCGCGCTAACGCCGAGATCGAACTCAAGCGCAATACCGACCTGGTTGAGACCGGCGTCGTTTCCCGCTCGATCTACGACACTGCGAAGATGCGTTTCGACTCGGCCAATGCTTCGGTCAACTCGGCCCAGGCGCGCGTCGATCAAATGAAGGTGCAAGTCCGCGATGCTGAGATTCGCGTCCAACAGACCCGCACTGCATTAGATGCGGCGAAGGCTCGAGTCGAGCAGTCGCGAGCCAGCCTGGCAGGCCAGACCGACTTGCTTTCCAAGACGACGCAGCACTCGCCGATTAACGGCGTTGTTGCTAACTTGCCGATTCAGGTCGGCACCTTCGCCGTGGCCAATCTCAGTTCTACCCCGCTGATGATCATCGCCGATATGTCAATCATCAACGTGGAAGTGCGGGTGGATGAAACCGACGTAGCCAACGTCAAAGTCGGGCAGAAAGCGAAGATCAAGGTGGACGCTCTGGGCGAGAAGGAAATCCAGGGCGATGTCGCCGAAATCGCGGCCTCCGCCGTCACGCGTTCGGGCCAGACGATTGCGGCGACGGCCGTGGCCGGCTCTCAGGAGGCCAAGGATTTCAAAGTCGTGATCCGCCTCATCAATTTGACGGGTGAAGTTCATGACCGTCTCCGCCCCGGGATGTCGGCGACCGCGACGATCACGACCGACCGCCGTGAGCAGGTCATCGCCATCCCGCTCCAGTCCCTCGTCGAGCGCGACCAGTCACAACTCAAGTCAGGCAATGCGAAGTCCGGCGCCACGCCCTCGCCTTCACCGTCCGCGAGCCCGGACAAGGCAGCGAAGGACAAGAAGCCGGCCAAGGGCGTCTTCATCGTCCAGAACGACAAGGCCACCTTCGTCCCTGTGGAGACCGGCATTACCGGCGAGAACGATATCGAGATCACCAACGGGCTGAAAGAGGGCCAGGAGATTGTCATCGGGCCCTACCGCCAACTGCGCAATCTGAAGAATGACACTGCCATCAAGCGTGAGGACAAGAACAAGAAGCCGGGTGCGAAAGACGAGAAAGATAGCAAGTAGTCAGTCGTCCGTCGTCAGTAGTCAGTTGTTAATTGTCCGTTGCAACTGACGACGGACGACGGACTACTGTTTGAGGACCCCCAATGTTGACTGAAGCCAAAATGGAACGAGAGCTAGAGTCTGACGGCTTAGGCGCGAGCGCTCAGAGTGTCCCGCAGGAGACGATGATTCGGACCGTCGACCTGTGGAAGACTTACGTCATGGGCGAAGAGGAGATTCACGCCCTGCGTGGCATCTCGTTCGACATCCGGCGCAACGAGTACGTGGCGATCGTCGGGCCGTCAGGGTCGGGCAAATCAACCCTCATGAATATGATCGGCTGCCTCGACACGCCCTCGAAGGGCGAGTATTGGCTCAACGGCAAGCTGGTCTCGCAGATGGACGACGATGAGCTGGCCTACATCCGCAACAAGGAGATCGGCTTCGTCTTCCAGACCTTCAACCTGCTGCCGCGGGCGACGGCTCTGCACAACGTCGAGTTGCCGCTGATCTACAACGGCACGCCGGCCGGCAAGCGCATCGAGCAGGCCAAACGCGCGCTGGAGTCGGTGGAACTCGGCTCGCGCATGAACCACAAGCCGAACGAACTCTCGGGCGGCCAGCGCCAGCGTGTCGCGATTGCCCGCGCCCTGGTCAACAATCCTTCGATCATCCTCGCCGACGAGCCGACGGGCAACCTCGACTCGAAGACCTCCGAGGAGATCATGCAAGTCCTCGAGCGCCTCCACGAGCGCGGCAACACGATCATCCTGGTCACGCACGAGCACGACATCGCCGCCCACGCCCACCGCGTGATCTCGATCCTCGACGGCAAGATTGAGAAGGACGAGCGGATTCGGTAGCGCTGATAGTAATCACAATGAGGGCCGCCTGTCAGGGGATGCAACTCTGGCAGGCGGCCTTTCTTTTTGGTCGCAGCTTCAAAAAAATTGTTGCCCTGATGGATGAAGACAAGAGACGATTACCGATGAGCGCTTGTTATAAGGCAGTCACGCGAAGGAAACAAAATGGTTGTTCTGTCTCCATAGTAGCAGAAGACGCAGATGCTGCCTAGTTTTTGTCAAGGGGGGGAGTATTAGCTTGTCGATATAAAGCCGCGCAACTGCTCTCGTATCTCATCGCGCACGCGACGGAAGACGGCGAGGCGCTCCGCCTCATTGCCCCCAGCCGCGGCCGGGTCTTCAAAGCTCCAGTGGAGGCGCTTTGTCCTACCAGGAAAGACCGGGCAACTCTCTTTGGCGTTGTCGCAGACTGTAATGACGTAATCGAATGCTTGCCCGGCGAATTCATCCACGGGCTTTGAATGGTGTCCGGAGATGTCGATCCCAATCTCGCGCATTGCCGTGATTGCTTCGGGCCGCACCTGGCTCGGCTTGGTGCCGGCGCTATTGACCTCAAACGATCCTCCGCCGTCGTGCCGCAGGAGGCCTTCAGCCATCTGACTCCGGGCAGAGTTCCCGGTGCAAAGGATCAAAACTCGCTTCTTATTCGTGTGGGTGTGCGTGCTGCTTTTCATCGGGGTTGCCCTTCACCGGTTTGGTTTTGAACTCGAACCGCAATAACTCAGCGTGTTGCTCGCTGAGATTCTTGATCGCTTCCTTTTGCCCGGCAGCCATCCATTTGGTCTGGCCCGGCTCGAAAATAAACCGTGAGGTCCCGGCTGATTCAAACTGCGCCGGCGTAAGGCCAACGATGAGCACCGGCTTCGTCGCGCTTGCAGACACGTCGCATATTTTATCCGTCGCACAGGCCAACCGGGTCACGCGAATCTGCTCGTTTTCAAACTGAACCTGCTCGAAGTTTTCACCCGCGGGATAACTCTCGCGATAAAACTTCCCGCGAAGTGGCTTGTCTTTGTCCGGGGCGGTTTTAAATTCGACGCGCAGAAAATCACTGGGCGTGTCGTTCGGGTTTTCCACCTCGTGGGTCTCCTTGACTGCTTTGTAGATGCGAAAGCTTCCGGCCTTGGTCTCCGGCCTCGTGATCGCCCCGTAGCTGAGACCAAGGTGCTTGAAGATGACCGGGCCGCTGTCGTTGAGATAGACGTAAGCAGCTCCGGTCTCGGTGTGATCGTGCGCTGGAATCTGCTCGTGCGGGGCGTAATGCACACGGGTGACCTTCACCCAGTCATTTTCAAATTCGAGCTTGTAGGCTTGGGGTGCCACTGTGAAGGGGTTCTGCGCAAACGTCGTGAGAGCAACGAAGAGAAGAACCATGGGAAGGCGCAAAAACTTCATACCGATTTCCTCAAACCTTTCACGTGATGGATGTGGTGAGCGGCCTCTTCCAAAAGGAGAGTTCATCTCCCTGCCCTCGGGTCTGGCCGCCCCCCATCAAGCAACCGGCTAAAGAAAATAGGCAGCTCGATCCGTGTTTCGGCGCCTTAATGGTGGGATTCCAATCGGCAGTTTGCATCGTAATGCTTCCTACACCGCGCAATTAAACAGCACGGCGGCGAGCGAGTTGCAAAACAAGTTCGTGCGCAGATCACTCGCGCTTGAGCGCGGCCAGCGTCTTCGGGTCGAGCATGCCGGTGACCTTCTTCCGGCTTTCGCCATAAACCTGCTGGATCAATTTCGCGACCAAGCCGGTCCACCCGGTCTGATGGCTGGCGCCCAAGCCCGCGCCGTTGTCGCCGTGGAAGTATTCGTAAAAGAGCACTAGGTCGCGCCAGTGCTCGTCACCCTGGAATTTCTCGGTCCCGCCATAGACCGGCCGCCGGCCTTTCTCGTCGCGGAGGAACACGCGCGTCAGGCGGCGCGAGAGTTCGGCCCCGACCTCCCACAGGTTCATCATCCGGCCCGAGCCCGTCGGACACTCGACCCGGAAGTCGTTGCCGAGGAAGTGGTGGAACTTCTGGAGCGATTCGATGATCAGGTAATTGACCGGGAACCAGACCGGGCCGCGCCAGTTCGAATTGCCGCCGAAGAGCCCCGTCCCCGATTCGGCCGGCTCGTAGTCGACGCGGTGCTCGGTGCTGCCCAGATAGATCTGATACGGGTGATCCAGGTGGTAGCGGGAGAGGGAACGGATGCCGTAAGGGGAGAGAAATTCTGACTCGTCGAGCATGACCTTTAAGACCCGCCGCAGCCGCTCGCTGTTGACCAGTGAGAAGAAACGCCGCACGTTGTTCGGGGTCGTCTCGGTCTCGATGTAGTCGCCGAACTCGGGCAGGTTATCGATGAACCACTGCATGCGCCGCTTGAAGCCGGGGAGCGTGTCGATCACTTCGGACTCGAGCGTCTCGACCGCGAAGAGCGGGATCAACCCGACCATCGAGCGCACCCGCATCGGGAAGAAGCTCCCGTTGGGCAGGTGCAGCACGTCGTAGTAGAAGCCGTCCTTCTTGTCCCACAGCTCGATGCCTTGCCCGGCAATGTTGTTCATCGCCCGCGAAATGTAGACGAAGTGCTCCAGGAACTTTGACGCCACGTCTTCGTAGGCCGAGTTCTGCTTGGCCAGCTCCAGGGCGATGATCATCATGTTCAGGCAGTACATCCCCATCCAACTGGTCGCGTCCGACTGCTCGATGTAGCCGCCGGTCGGGAGCATCGCGCTGCGGTCGAAGACGCCGATATTGTCGAGGCCGAGAAAGCCGCCCTGGAAGACGTTCTTGCCCTCGGCGTCTTTGCGGTTGACCCACCAGGTGAAATTGAGCAGCAGTTTGTGGAAGACGCGTTCGAGGAAGCGGCGGTCTTTGTGTCCGGTGTGCTTCTGCTCGATCTTATAGACGCGCCACGCCGCCCAGGCGTGCACGGGCGGGTTGACGTCCGAGAAGTTCCATTCGTAGGCCGGGAGTTGCCCGTTGGGGTGCATGTACCATTCGCGCAGCAACAGGACTAGTTGTTCCTTGGCGAAGTCGGGGTCCACCAGCGCGAGCGGGATGCAGTGGAAGGCCAAGTCCCAGGCGGCATACCACGGGTACTCCCACTTGTCGGGCATCGAGATCACGTCCGCGTTGTAGAGGTGCGTCCAGCCGCTGTTGCGCCCGCTCCGCCGCCCGCGCGGCGGCTCAGGCCCGGCCGGGTCCCCCCTCAGCCAGCGCCTCACATCGTAGTAGTAAAACTGCTTGCTCCACAGCAGGCCCGCAAAGGACTGACGCTGAATGCGGCGGACATCATCATTGAGGTCGGGTGACGCAAGAGTATTGTAGAACTCGTCGGCCTCCCGCTGACGTGCGGCAAAGATCTCGTCGAACCTCGCGCCCAGTGCGACTTCGTAGGGCTCATCGGTGGTCAGCCGCAGCTTGATCGTCGCCGTCTCGCCCGCGCCGATATTCAGGTGATAGCGGGCCGCCGCCTTCGACCCGCTCAGGTGTGGGTTCACCGCCTCTTGGACGCCGTTGACGACATAGTCATTGATCCCGTCCTTGACATAAGGGGCCGTGTTATCGACTCCGTAAAGCCGCTTGAAGTTGGTCTCGTTTTCAGCAAAGAGCAATTCGGGCGTGCCTTCGCAGATGAGCCAGCGCAGGTCCATCTCGAAATGCCTGACGCGAATCACGCTGGCGTCGGGCAGCGGGTCTTCACGCCGGAGGCGCGGCCGCCGCTCATCGGCGCCCCAAGCCCAGGTGTTGCGAAACCATATGGTCGGCAACAGGTCGAGTGTGGCCGCCTCCGGCCCGCGATTGACGACGCTGATGCGGATGAGGATGTCTTCGACCGCGGCCTTGGCGTACTCAACAAAGACGTCAAAGTAGCGATCTTCATCAAAGACCCCGGTGTCGATCAATTCATACTCCAGCGCCGAACGTCCGCGGCGGCGATTCTCCTCGACGAGTTGCGTATAGGGGAAGGCGGCCTGCGGGTATTTGTACAGATATTTCATGTAGGAGTGCGTCGGGGTCGAGTCCAGGTAGAAGTAATACTCCTTCGCATCCTCGCCGTGGTTGCCTTCATTGCCCGTCAGCCCGAAGAGGCGCTCCTTGAGGATCGGGTCGCGACCGTTCCAGAGCGCAATCGCGAAGCAGATCAATTGATGGCGGTCGGAGATGCCGGCCAGCCCGTCCTCCCCCCAGCGGTATGCCTTCGAGCGCGCATGGTCGTGTGGAACGCACTCCCAGGCCGTGCCGCCAGGCGAGTAGTCTTCGCGCACCGTCCCCCAAGCGCGTTCGCTCAAGTAAGGCCCCCACCGCTTCCAATGGGCACGCCGCTCACGCGACTCCTTCAACCGCATCTCTTCTCGGGTCATGAAAGCCTCCTCCTCCGTCGGGTACTGTTTTTGTAGACCCACATCCTCTAACAGAATCACCGGGCGGTCAACGTTGGATTAAAAGTTTGGGCGGGAGGAAGAAAAGAAAGTGGCCAGTAGCTGGCAAACGGTTGGCTCTGGCTACTGGCCACTACGGATCAAACGGAAAGGATCTGAGAGTAATCCCTGGCGCGACCCCGCTGCCGGCGGGACCGCACCAAGCCCTGATAAAAATGCTCTTCCAACTTCTATCTGAGGGGCAGCACCATACCTGGCTTATTGATATTGATGTCGATTGACCTATGCCCCCCTCTGAAGACTCCGCCGAAGTACAGCACTCCGACCACGATTAGTACGAGAAGAACCGTCACTAAGGCCCACATCGCTCCACTGGCTGCGCTATCGTCTGCCATGGTTGTATCCTCCTTCTAAAAGTCCTCGCTGCCCGGCGGGGCCAGTGTCTCCAGCCCACCGGAGCAACCGAGATTATTTCTGCCTGCGCCTATAGAATCAGCAAGGTCCATACCATGTCACTGCTGACCCTGGGCCGGCTGAGATCGAATATTTAACTTCTGATCGGAGTAGACTTATTTGAAATGAAGCGACTGAGGAGTAATTTAAGAATTGACCCGAAAGGCAAAGGTTGTATGGGCGGCATACGATAGATGAGTGTTACCTCAGCGTACAGATGATCTACCAATCAGCGCCTGGCGCTTGATGAATTGACGCTTAGTGATTCGGCCAGAACTCGGTCAACTGGAGATAGCATGCGATTGGCTATTTCAGATCAAGAGGAACGACTATGAATCAAGACCGTCGGCGTCATCTGAGCGAGACGTGATGAGGGCGATTGAAAGAGAGCCGTCGCAGGGTAGCCAAAGCTTATGCGCAAATTATCTTGCGGGCTCCGCAGGGTTATGGTAATTTGCCATCGCTAGGGTGCGTCCTCACGGCCAGCCGAGCCCGCATGACTTGCAGCGCCCTAACTCAACTGGCTCCGCTCAATGATGAGCAGACGTGACTGAGCTTGACCTCACGCCCCACAGGCAAGCCATTTCTCAATTCGTGTTGGCGCCACGCTCTCCGGCAGCAGCGTGCCTCATCGATGACCGCGCCAAGGGAGGCCCTTCGCGCACGAAGACGACGCGAGCGGCCAAAACGCATTCCGGCAATTTATTACCTGATGAGGGTGGGGCGTTAAAGCTCACTGGGCGCCTGCACTCCTGACTGATCAAGCACTGAGAAGGCGCAGCCGCAGATGTGGTGTGGTGGCGAGTTGCCTGTCGCGGCGTCTGCTTGACTGGCCGCAGGCCAGGCTGATGAGCCCCGAAACGACGGGCCGTGGGCGGGCATGTCAGCTCAGTGCATCGTGCACGATTCCAGTGATTGCTACCAGGGAGACTTTTGTTATGCAACCCAAGCCGAACGAGCGAAGACCTAAGACTGTCACCCTTCCTCACCTTTCATCAACGATCATCCGCCGCCTCTTAATCGGCATCGTTGCCCTTGCACTCATCACCGTCAGCCTGGCTGCCCTGCGACCGGCCGAGGCAGCGCGGGCCGGAGGATTCTTCGCGGCGCTCGCCCCCGCCGTGATCCCCGCAGTCATCAACGATGACAATCAGCCCTCGATCGGGCCTGGAGTCCCGCAGGTCGGGTCAAACGCACCCAAGAGCGCGGCCAGCAGCACCAAGCCCGGCAGCGTGCTCTTCTTCCACAAATACGCGAGTGACGCCGGCCAGCCGGCCGCCGTCAACACGCTGCTCACTTTGACCAACACCAACCCGCGCGACGCCGTGACCGTGCGCGTCTTCTATGTTCATGACTGCGAGGTGGACTCCAAGTTCGTCAACCTCGCGGGCAATCAAACACGCACTCTCCTGGCGAGCAAAGAACTCGGCACCTCAGTTGGCTACGCAGTCGCCACCGCGGTCGACTCCAGGGGGCTGCCCACGCAATTCAATTGGCTCATCGGCAGCGCCACCATTCGCGATGCGGCCGGCCATGAGGCCAGCTATAACGCCGTCGCAGTGGCTAAGCGGACGGGCGGCCCGGCGCCGCTCAATGACGCCGGCACGGGCGCCGAGATGCGCTTCAATAACTCGGATTATGACCGGCTGCCGAAAGTGATCGCCGTCGATCAGCTCCAGAATCAGGCCCCCGGCACCGCGGGCGCCGTGAGCACGGATGTGACTCTCTACAGCCCACGTGCGGACCTGAGCGTGACCACGCCCCCGGCATTGCAAATCAATGCCGTGGCGTATGACTATAACGGGAAGCCATATCCTAAAACCGTCAGCGCGGGTTGCGTGCTCTCGACGAAGATCAGCAGTCTCTGGACGGACCCTGCATTCAACACTATCGTCACCCCCGGCAAACCAGGATGGGCCAGCTTCGCCGCGACTGATTCAGGCAAGCCGGTCCCGCTCCTCGGCCTCAACCTGACCGATGCGGCCGGCAGCCCGCAGCACAACGCCCGCAACCTGCAAGCGCTCTCCTGGGTGGACAGCTATAAGATCACGGTCCCCGTCAAGGCCCCGGATTCGCCCTCCGCTGACCTCAACAGCCTGAATCAGCCCGACGCCACCGGGGGCGCGACCGGGGCCGGCGAGATGAAGGCGGGCAGCCTCCTGCTCTACTCGCGGTTCGTCAGCGGCCAGTACGGTTCCACGCAGATCAACCTGACCAACACCCACCCGGCACAGAAGGTACGCGTTCGCCTATTCTTCTCCGGGACGGTTGAGCCGGCGCAAGTCTTCGACGAGATCATCACTCTCTTGCCCAACCAGACGACGACCATCAATGCCAGCGAGATTGCCCCGGAGCAACACGGCTGGGTCTTAGCGATGGCGATTGACCCGCGCGCCATGCCATTCAATTTCAATTACCTGATCGGGAGCGCGCAGATCAGCGAGGTGACCGGGTACGTCGCCGGGTTTGGCGCCATCGCCATCGGCAAGAACTCGGCGGGCGCGGTCGCGCGCAATGATGATGTGATGACCTCGGATTTGCGCTTCGATGACGTGAACTATGACCGGCTGCCGGCGACGCTCGGGCTGGGCGGGGTGCCGAGCCAGGCGGACAATAACACCATCTTAGGCTATTCCCGGTCGGCTCCCAGTCTGCTCACCCCGCCCAACACTCGCGGGAACATTGCGGTCGTGCTGTTCGATGATACGGCGGCCTCTGTCGGGGCACAGATGGGGATTACCGAGGCTCGGCTCTCGGCCCTCAAACCGACGTCCGCCAGCCCGCCGATTACCAGCACTATCCTCAAAGGGCGCCGCGGCTACCTCATGCTGCTCACCGGGACTCCGCTCTTCGGCTGGTTCAGCAGCTTCCCGACCATACCGTTTGCTGCGAATACGAATGGCTGGAGCGGGGGCCTAAGCGGCGGCGGTAATCTACACATCTTGACCACGAGCGACTCGCATCAGATTCAGGTGCCATCCATTAACCCGAATAATCACCCGCCCACGGCGATTGCCGAGACCATCGGCGTCTACGTTGAGGCGCGCGGCCCGGGCGGCACGATCGTGCGCCTGGATGGGCGGGCGTCATTTGACCCGGACGAGGGCGACCCGCTCACCTATCAGTGGTATGACAATGACAAGCTCGTCTCGACCCAGCCCGTCGGCGATTACAAGCTCAGCATCGGCGGGCACGCCATCAAACTGGTCGTCATGGACGGCAGCAATGCCGTCAGCCCCGACCAGATCCAACTGGTCGAAGTGCGCGACCTGACGCCGCCGCAGATCAGCGGCATCCCGTCGACGATCACCAAGGTGACCAACTCGCAGGCCGGCTCCCCGATCTTCTTCAAATACCCCAAGGCTTATGACATGGTCGATGGCCCCGTTAATGTCACCCCCTCGAAGCCGTCCGGCAGCGTCTTCCCCGTGGGCACCACCACTGTCACCTTCAAGGCGCGTGACATCGCCGGCAACACCGCGACCGCGACGATGAATGTGGTGCTCGTCAAAGACAATGCCAACTTCCCGGCGACCGGCGGCGTGGTCGGCGATATTGCCCCGATCATGAACAACCTCAACGACCAATACGTGCCCCTCGACACCACGCGCAATATCACTCTGGAGGCGGCCGATGCCGACAATGAGCCGGTCACCTTCAGCTTGATCGGCGCGCCCCCCTTCGCGCAGATCACGGACACGGACCCGAGCGGCCGCAAGGCGACGCTCCAGATCGCGCCCAAAGTGGGCGACCGCGTGGTCTCCAGCGTCCGCGTCGTGGCCACCGACAGCCGCGGCCTGAGCTTCACGACGTTGCCCTTCCGCATCATGATCGATCCGGTGCCGAATGATGAGACCGGCAGCGGCGGCGGCATCGGCACCGGCGGCGGCGGCGACGGTGGCGATGGCGGCGGCGGTGACAGCGGCGGCGGCGGGCCCACCAACCACCCGCCTGTCGCAGTGGCTGCGTCCATCCCCGCGACGGTGAAGGCGACGAGCAAGCAAGGCGCCGAGGTCCACCTTGACGGCTCGGCCTCCAACGACCCGGATAATGACCCTCTGACTTACACGTGGCGTGATGGCGACCAGGTGATCGCTCAAGGTGCTATCGTCGATGTCACCTTCCCGGTCGGTCAGCACTCGATCACGCTCACGGTGGCCGACCCGGCGAAGGCGACGAGCACGACCGCGCCGCTGAAGGTCGAGATCCTGCCGCGGGACCTCACGCTCGCGAGCTCGACCCCGAGCAAAGTCTCGCAATTCGGCTATGCCACGATCACTATCATGGGGACCGGCTTCAATGCGAGTTCCAAAGTCAGCCTCGGCTGTAGCACGTCCTGCACCAACGGGTCTGGCATTACGATTACCAGCTACCTCTCCATCGAGGAGGACAAGATCGTGGTCGCGATCAAGACCACTAGCTCAACTACCCTCGGCAACCGTGACGTGATCGTCACCAACCCGGGCGGGGTGAGCGCCAGGCTCGCGAGGGCGTTAGCCGTCGTTCCCTAGCCTGCTTTGAATGGGGACAGCATGAAGAGGGCCGAAGGCCGAGTGGTCCACTCGGCCTTCGGCCCTCTTCATGCGTTTGGGACCCTTTCCTCTGATCACAAGCTGCAAGCGCAATTTCTCCCGTCAAAGTCCATTTCGCCGCCGGGAGGATTTACAACCTGACGGCCTGCGGCTATATTGCACAGCCATGAATTGGACACAGGTTTACGACCCGCTGCACTTCTGGCCGCTCTCGACCCTCGTCGCGGCCCTCCCCGTAGTCGTGTTGTTCTACCTGCTCGCGGTGCGAGACACCAAGCCGCATCGGGCGGCCCTGGCCGGGGCGACCGCGGCGGTCCTCTGCGCGAGTCTGGTTTTCAAAATGCCGTGGGGCATGTCGGCGATGAGCTTCCTGTTCGGCGCCGGCTTCGGGCTCAAGATCGCGTGGATCGTGGTGGCCGCCGTTTTCCTCTACGACATCTCGGTGGTGACCGGCCAGTTCGAGATCATGAAGGATTCGGTGGCCGCGATCTCGCAGGACCGGCGGTTGCAGGCCCTGCTCGTCGCCTTCGCCTTCGGGGCCTTCGTCGAGGGCTGTGCGGGGTTCGGCGCGCCGGTCGCCATCTCAGGCGCTTTTATGATCGGGCTCGGCTTCGACCCCTTCTACGCGGCGGTGCTGAACCTGATCGCCAACACGGCGCCGGTGGCCTGGGGATCGATTGGCACGCCGATCCACACGCTAGCCGCAGTGACCGGCCTTCCCGAATCTGACCTTAACGCCATGCTCGGTCGCATCCTGCCTTTCACTGGGATTATCGTTCCGTTCTGGCTGGTGCGCGTCATGGTGCCGTGGCGTGAAACCTTCGAGGTCTTGCCCGCGATCTTAGCTTGCGGCCTTTCATTCTCCATCACCCAGTTCCTCTGGTCGAACTATGTTGACAGCAATCTGGTAGACATCGCCTCCTCCGTGGCCTGCCTGGTCACGATGGTCATCTTTCTGCGTTTCTGGAAGCCGACCCGAATCTGGCGGTTCGAGAAAGATGCTGCGCCGCCAGCCGTGGCTGCGAGCGCGGGCAGTACCACGATAACCAGTCAGGAGAATGCTGCCCGGCCTGCCCCCGCTCCGGCCCACTATCATTCGCAGGGCACTATCTTTCGAGCCTGGCTGCCATTCTTGATCCTTTCAGTTTTCGTTTTGTTGTGGGGCCTCCCCTCGATCAAGACGGCGCTCAACCGCGCGACCACGCCGGCCTTCGCTGTCACTCTCCCTGACGGCAGGCCACGCCCCGGCCCGCCGGGGTGGGACGTGCCGCTGCTGCACAACCGGATCTATCGCGATCGGCCGGTTGTTCCGGCACCCGCGCCTGAAGCTGCGCGTTACGATTTCAACTGGCTCACGGCCACCGGGACGGCCGCCTTCCTCGCCGCGCTCGCCTCCGGTTTGTTGTTAGGGCTCAGCCCGGCAGCGTTGGTGCGCATCTTCCTCGGCACGCTGAGGCGCATGCGCTTCGCGGTGCTCGCCATCACCTGCATGCTCGGCCTCGGGTTCGTGACCCGCTACTCGGGGATGGATGCGGTGCTCGGCCTGGCTTTTACGCGCACCGGGTGGCTCTTCCCATTCTTCGGGACCTTCCTCGGCTGGCTCGGCGTCGCGCTCACGGGCAGCGACACTTCATCGAACGCGCTGTTCGGAAGCTTGCAGCGGATCACGGCGCAGCAGTTAGGAATCGACCCCATCCTGATGGGCGCGGCCAACAGCGCGGGCGGAGTAATGGGGAAGATGGTGGATGCCCAATCGATCGTCGTCGCGACGGCGGCGACGAACCAGGTCGGCCGTGAGGGTGAGATTCTCCGCACGCTCTTCTGGCACAGCATCGTGTTGGCGGCGATCGTCGGGGTGATCGTCATGCTCTTCGCCTATGTCTTCTCCTGGGCCGTGCCTCACGGCCTGACGCATGTGAGGTGAATGCCGGGATTCGAGGAGGGGCTTGGGAGCTAGATTTTAAGCGCCGCCGCCAGTTCGCGATCTCCGCGCACCCGCCAGATCTTCGCGTCTAAGCAGTAATGGGTAATGGCCGGTCCCCACACCGCAACCTGTAAAAACCCGACGTTGCTGAGTCCCAGGGTCGGGATCACGTTGCAGATCAAGTTGAGGCCCGCGGCTGCTCCGAAATAGTAGATGAAGCTCCGGCTGAGTGTCGCTGCCCAGCCCGCACGCGTGGCGCCATCAGGCCCGGCGTAGCGATTGCGGTTATGGAACCACATCAGCCGGTGGTATTGCAGGCTGTGGCAGAGCCCGACGGCGATGCCCGCTTCGAGAATGCCGTGCGGGCTGTGAATAGCTTGATTGAAGGCGAGCCATTGTAGTGGGACCACCGCCAGAAAGAGCAGAAGTTTGGGCGGATTGAGCGGGCCGCCCACAACCAGCTTCTGTGCCTGGCGGCCGACAAAGATCAGGCCCGCCGCCACGTAAACGACGAGCGCGACTTTCTCCACGCCGCGAACGAAGTTGAGCCGCGCCAGCGCCGGATAGTCGGCGATGATGAAGCGCAGGAGTGGGAAGAGGAGGGCGACGAGCAAGCAGTACCGGTCGATCAGGAAATCAGCGCGCGCGTGGTCACCGTTCTTCCGCTTGTAGATCATCACGAAGCCGAAGTGCTGTTTAGCGATGTGGTAGTGCAGCCAGGAGAAGACAAAGAGGTAGAAGATACGCTCCTGACCCGCCGCCCACATCGCCGGCCCGAGCAGGGAGGCGGGCACGATCAGCCACAACAGCAGCCCGCGTCTACCCCGCTCGCTGCGGTCAAAATAAGTGCGCGTGGCGGTGGCGAAGACGTGCGGCCCGTCGATCAGCACGAGCCAGATGAAATAGAGCGGCCAGAAGGGGAAGCCCACCTTGAGCAGGCCGAGCGCGAGATAGCCGGCCGCGGCGCTGCCGATAAACCAGGTCAGGTCATCCTGGCGACCGATGATCCAATTTGTCCGCGGGGCTGCGCTGAGTGAGAGGTCAAAAGAAGTACTGCTCATATCGTGTCCACGACCACGAGGCTTGAGGGGTTTATACACGCGCCACCGCCCGGAGTCAATAAAATAGATCTCGCCCGTAAAGCCGGCGATCTCAGGAAGCGGGCCGCAGTTCGTTATCTATTAAATTATGGCGGCCCACCATTTTGTGCTTGAAATCAATCGGCCTTGAGCTATGATGTGGCCACCGGCGTTAAGTTTCACTTCCCCCCAGGAGATCGAGCTATGGAGATCGCCCCTATCCGCTCTGCTTCGTTATTCCTCTGCTGTGCGTTGTCCTCAATTACAGCCGCCCAACAGATCGAGAGCCGAGACCAAGTCAACCAACCGCCCATCGCCAGTGTCGCAGATCGTTTCCGCCTGTTCGCTCCGAGCGAGGGCCGGGAAACCGCGAGCCCTTCGCCCCTCACCGGTTCCGTACCTGCCGGGGAGGCGCTACGACGCCGCTTGCTGAGCCTGCGCACGGAGCCGCTGAGTAGACAATCCGGCAGTCAATTCCTGACCTTTGATCAAAGGTTCGCGCTCAAGCCGCTATCCTGGGGAGACGGCCGGTACCAAACCAAGGCCACTTTGAAGGGACTTTCGAGTATCTATGTGACCGCCTATCACCAGCGCATACAGTTCCGCGAGACCGGGCAGCCGATGGGCTTTGAGCGCAACGGCGTCTACTTCCGACGCGACCTCTATTCCATCACCAAGGGCCTCATTCTCCACCGCTTCTGGGATGACCGTGTAGACATCGGCCTCTATAAGCGCCGGTATCAGGGCGCATCGCTTTTGTCCGGACAGTCGATAGTGGGATTCGGGATGGCTGACGCAATCAACCACAACCGTGGTTCGAGGAGCGAGCGGCAGGTGTTTGTCGGAGTGCGGTTGAAGCTGGACCGGATCTTTTAGGGGACCGGAAGCGGCCGAGAGGGAACGTGTGGGGCAGGAGAAAAACTTCAGGCCCTTGCTTTATCCTCCTCTTCTCCGCCCACTCCCTTCCACTCAACTCTTCTCCTTCTTCATCGTCTTCTCCAAAGTTTCAGAGGCCATCTGCCGCGGCATGATAATGTGGGCCTTCACGAGCTGCCCCGTGCGTGAGACTTTTAAGTTATTGAGGATGGCGATCACGCCCGGGTCGTCAGATTTTTTGAAGCGCGCAATCAGGAGCGCGGCATTCACGACGTTGACCAGATCGGCCGCCGCCTGTTCGGTGGAGGTGTAGCCGGAAATAGTTAACTGGGCAGTCTCGCCAATGTCCAGGAGGATGTGCAGTGAGGTCAATTCATGCAGCGGACCGACGGCATGACTATCGCTAATCGCGTCGAGGATGACCTTCGCGGCGCGGTCAATTTCGGGGTTGCCCGAAGGGTCGGTGATGCGGTAGTCGGTCAGCGATCCGTCCGGTTTGACCCTGCCCTCCGCGCCGACCCGGATCCGGCCCCCGTCGAAGACCAGCGTGCCGGCTTGCTTGGCCTCGTAGAGCTTCTGAATCTGATCTTTGATCGGCGCCGTGTTGATCTTGCCGAAAGACCCATAGCCATCGGGGTGGGGCGTCGGTTTAGGTGTCGCTTCGTTTTTCGCCTGCTCGGCCTTCGCTCTCTCCTCCGCCTCGCGTCTAGCCACCTCCGCCCGCTCACGTTCACGCGCGCGGCGTTTAGCCTCCAACTTCCGGCGGCGTTCCTCTTCGGCTTTGACTTTATCTAAATCCGAAACCTGCTGCGGGGCCTGGAAACCCAGATACCCAGGCGGATAGGGGAGCGGCTTGGCAAAGGTGACCAGGATCGACCGGTCGTAATCTTCATCGACGAACTCAATATGGCGGAGCCCGATGGCTGTCGCAAACATCGGGTAGATCCACAGCCCGGCCACGAACACGGCGTGGGCCAGTACCGAGAACAACAGCGCCAGGCTCAGGCGCAACTTCATGTTTGGCTGTTGGTTCATAGCTATCTCTCGCAGTTACCTTCACTACGTTCGATGCCATTGCCTGTCTCAACGTTCGTTGAATTGGGTCCTATTATAGTGGATTAACTGGCCTAAGCCAACTCTAAAGCTTGTGAGGCGGGCGTGGAAGTGAGGGCCGAGAGAAGCAGGGCTAGCGCCCGGTTTCGAGCTGCCGCTTGAGCGCGACGGCCTCGCGGTCTTGTGGGTCGATGTCAATGGCCAGTTTGCTGTGAGACAGAGCGCGAGCGCGGTCGCCGCGGCTGAGGTAGATTTGGCCGAGCGCCACGTGGGCAGCAATCAGGCGCGGGTCCCAGTAGATGGCGGCGGAGAAGGCATTGATCGCATTCTCCAGATCATTCCGCCGCTGATAAACCTTGCCGCGCAGCAGGTGGGCTTCACCCAGCGTCGGGTCTGCCGTGAGCACGCGCTGAAGTTCGCTGAGGGCCTCGGCGTCATTGTTCGCGTCAAGCAGTTGCCGCGCCCGTTCCAGGCTCTGCCGCGTGGAGGCGGTTTGGGGGCGCGGCAGAGTCGGCGTGCTCTGCTGCTGTCGCTCGATCTTGTAGAAAGACGCCCGGTTGAAATCCTGCTTGAGCCGGATAAGCAGCGGCATCTGTGTGGGGGCCACTTCCCACTTGGCATAGGTGCCGAGATAGCGCTTGGCTTCTTGGTCCGCCTGGTCCGCCTCTTTGGTGTGGCCTGATGCCTTGAGGCTCTTAGCGAGCAGGTACTGAGCCTCCCCGTCACGCGGGTTGGCGGCGACCACGAGCTTAAAATTCTGGGCTGCCTCCTCAAAGATGCGGCTCTGCCAGAGGGCGTAACCGTAATTGAAGCGGAGCGTGAGGTCGTTCGGGCTGGCGGCAAGTGCCCGGCGGAAAATCGGGAGCGCCCGCACGGTGTCGCCCTTGGCCGCGAGCAACGCCCCGGCATTGTTGAAGACCTCGGTCATCGGGAGCGGCTCGATCAGCTTCTCGAAAGCCGCCGCCGCATCATTCACCTGGCCCGTGCTGTAGGCGGCCAGGCCAAGATAAAAAATGCCCTCCAGGTAGTGCGGATCATCTTTAGTGAGTTCTTTGAGCCACTTCGTCGCTTCGGCGAAGTCGCGCTGGCGGAGGTTGAGCAGGCCGAGTTCGTAGATCGCCTGGGCGTAATGCCCTCCCTCGGCCTCGTTGTTGTACTCCATCACCGCCCGGCGCAAGAAGGTTTCGCGGAGCTTCTGATCGCGGGTCTGAATGCCTTTGACGAAACTCTCATAAGCGCGCGGGGGCACGCTCTTGGCGCGGCGCACGAGTTGGTCGCGCGAGTAAGGCAGGGCCGGGTCGCGCTCGTAAAGAATGCTCCAGGCCAACTCCCCTTGCATCCGTTGAAGGTCGGTCAGCGGGCCGCTGAAGTTGAAGACCTTGTTGCCGACCAGCCGGCCTTCACGCGTTTCGATCAACCGCGCCTTGATCGCGATCGTCGCAGTCTTCTGCTCGCCCCCGATGTCGTACTCCCCGACCAGCGCGAGGTTCGCCTGGGCCGTATCCGCGATGCGGATCACCGCCGCACGCGTGAGCAGGTCGGTCGTGCGCACCCCGAGGCGTTCATAGGCAAGATTACGCTCGTCGGGACTAATGACCACCAGGCCGGGCGTATCGAGCAGGTCTGAGAGCAAGACGGCAAAGCTCTCGCCGATCCAGTTGTACTCGGGGCGGCCTGAGACATTCTCAAACGTCATCGTCAAGAGGGTGTCGGCCGCCCGGGCGGTCACCGCCGCCCCGAAGAGCACCAGACATAAAGCAATAAGGCGGCATCTTAGGCCTACCTGCTGAACTGTCCGGCGAGTGCTCTCTGAAATCGAGACGGGTCCTTGGTAGTGCTTAGCTAATCTCATCAGCAATCCTAAACTGAAAAGCCACCCACCGGTTCGCAGCCCACGAATAACCAAGTCTGCGATGGGGGCGGCTTAAATAAGAGTAATAAGAGTTCCGAGTTGCGAGCTTCAGTGTCCCAAAGCTAGCGGCGCCGCTGGAGGATTTAACCCCGCCTGACGCCGCGGAAGGGTTAGTCTAGCATTCCGGGCAAAGTGGGATCAAGCTACCGGAGAGGCGGGTACCCTCCGGTTGATGAGACGTTTTTTCAAAAATCACCTCGACCTATCGCCGATTGCTCGTTAGATAATAGTGACCCCCGGCGGGAGCGAAGTGTCTCTCACAGTAGTCAAACCGCCTTGAGTCTCCTGTGTTTGCTCCGCACAGCCTCAACCTTAAGGATCACGAAAATGCCTATGTTCACTAGATTTGGTCAACTGTTGGAGAAGAATCGAAAAGCCGCGGGCCTCTCCCTCTCGGAATTTGCCCTCATGTCGGGACTGACAGTGGCAAGGCTACAGGACCTAGAAGGGGGGCAGGGTGAGATGCCCAGCTTCGACACCTGCTACCGCCTCAGCCGGGCGCTCACTTCCCGGAGTGGTCAGATGTTTGTGCTCCAAGACCTCTGGCTAGCTCTCAGGGTTGATAAGTGCGTGAGTAAACCCCTCGCTCATTTGAGTGAGGTCGGCGCCGCTAAAAGAATAAAGTAAGCGCCCTTGTGCGCCGCCCGGTCGAGAGCTGGCCGGGTGGGCGGCTGACCGAAAATGATTGACAGACTTAGCTCCAGTGTCATAAATTGCCTGCCGTCCTGATGTTTTATCATACTGGCTTTCTTGCAGTGAGGGACCCCCGCCCCCAGTCGAGCGCGATCTGTAACCTTCCGTGCCCCGGAGAGGACGTCACAGATGCCGCCCCGGACCACGTCACCTCAGTCGTGGTTTTGGAGAGATAACTCTCCGGTTGACCGAAAAACCGCCGACCGGCAATTGCACCTGATCAATGAAGGCTGGAAGAAAGGACTCGGCTTTGCCGGGCTACGGCAACTAGTGGCAGAATTCTACGGCTCTGAGGTCAAACCCTGCCAACTCCATTGGACTGAGGTTGACCGGCTGATTATTGAAATCTGGAGGAAGGATCTAAGGAAGGATAGCTAACAGGCAAGGACAGCCACAGCCCCCGAAAGTCAAGCATTGATTCTTCGAGCGGCCGACGCAGATCATCATCGCGGTCACTCAATCTTTTTCTCAGCTTCTGGAAAGGAATTCTACTATGCGTATTGTTATCCGCGCCGCCCTCATCTGTTGGCTTGGTCTCTCAGTGATGGGGTGCGGAGAAAAGCGCTCGGCCAGCCAGACTGCGTCCGCGCGCGCAGCCTTAGATGCTTTGAACCGGGTTGCAGCGGCGGCCGATATCAATACCGGCTATTCAAAATACGCCGATGTTCTGTTAGCGATGAAACCGAGAGTCGAGCAGGCCTCACGGATTTTGCCTGACGACGAACTGAGCAAAGAAATTGGCCTGGCCATGAAGGCCTATTTTGACGCCGGCTTGGCCTGGGAGGCGATGGAAGCTCGAACCTTCCAAGAGTGGTACATCCTCGTCGACCGGTACTCGATCCCGTCAGACACCGGTAGCTCACTCAATAAGCAGGAAGTGCTCAAGACGATCTGGACGGCTGCGCGCAAGCACCTCGACCGGGCCTCGACCTTAGTAAGCTAGTTATCTGCCACTGCGGCGTCTACCTGACGCACTCACTTAGATCAGATTTTGGGGAATCTTTGTTACCTGGAGTTACCGGACCAAGAGAGGCTCCTCCCAGTCCGGCAGTAAATACTATCAATGGAATGGCGTCCCGTACGGGATTTGAACCCGTGTCGCCGCCGTGAAAGGGCGGTGTCCTGGGCCGGGCTAGACGAACGGGACGCAAGCGCGGAAATTCAAGTTGATGGGTATCACGATCGCAAAAGGGGGAAGACCTTCTCTCGGTAACCCTCACCCGGTGGTCTCTGACAGCAGGCCAGACGACGAGGCGCTGGGAAGACCTTCTCTCGGTAACCCTCACCCCCCGATATGCGAAATAGAGATGTTACCTGCCGGGTTATCTTTCGTCAAGCAGCTCTTGGTTGCGGTCATCAAGTAACTTGAGCTCAAAGCAAAAAGACAGGCCAAATATTAAAATCAAAGGTCTCCTGAGATAAAGATTTACAACCCAATTTAAGTGTGCTAAAAAACTGCTGGCCTCTTGACCTCACTGATTTTCATGATCAGGAGTAGCCACCTTTATTCGGGCTTGCGGTCTTGCCCGATAGACTCTAATTCGCCATCCTCGTCATTCGATAAAGAGGTGTAGTGTGCCTCCCGTGTTCACCGGTCACGGCCGACACGAAGCATGGAGTTAAGCAGTTGGTCGCTGATTGCATATCTCGCCCCGGATCATGCGGCAGCCCGGACCACGAATTATTACAGAGGAGTTGTTGTGCCCACGAGAATCTCCCCCCTGCGTCTACGCAGTTCGCAGTTCCTTATCCTGTTGGCAGTTATTTCTTCGATCACTTGCTTCACCCTTTCTCCGACCAAACGCGCCCAAGCTCTGCCGACCCTTGACAGCGAGGAGCAAACCTTCCTCAAGCTAATAAATGAATACCGTGCCCAGAATGGCCTGGGACCGCTCCAGGCTTCGGTAGCCTTGACCAACGCGTCAAAGTGGATGAGCAATGATATGGCGCAGAATAACTACTTCAGCCATACCGACAGCCTGGGGCATGACCCATTCCAGCGGATGAGCGCGTTCCTTTACGGTTACAGCACCTGGAGGGGAGAGAATATCGCCGCTGGCTATCCGGGTGCGGCTGACATGTTTGTCCTGTGGAAGAATTCGCCGCCGCATAACCAGAACATGCTCAACCCGAACTACAAAGTGATCGGCATCGGGCGGGCCTACGGGGCCAACTCTATTTACAAATGGTACTGGACGACCGATTTCGGCGGCTACGTCGATCAGACGATTACAGCAGCAGCACCGACTCCGCCGCCCACTCCCATACCGACCCCTACGCCGACCCAGGTGCCAACACCTACTCCCACACCGACACCCCAGCCGGCTCTGATCAATCTTGCGTTTGGCAAACCGGCCTTTGCGTCGAGCACTCATAATTGGTGGGGTGACATGTCGGCCGGCGCGGCAGTAGACGGTGACGAGACGACGATGTGGCACTCGGAGACTAATCTCAGTCAATTGGAGTATTTGCAGATTGATCTCGGCCAGCCGGCGGCGCTCAATCGCGTCGAGGTCGTCTTCCGCCAGGACCAAGATCAACCGAATACCCGCCAGAATTTCGCGGTGCTGGCCTCTAACGACCCGAGTTTCCGATCGGGGGTAGTAGCCCTCGGCGCGCAAGAAAGCGCTCCCGCCCCGTTTCAGCAGCCTTGGTCTAAGGACCTCAGTCTGGCGCAGCGCTTCCGTTACGTCCGCTTTACGAAGACATCAATCGACGTAGACTATGCGGGTCAGGCTTATTGGAACCTCAATGAGGTGCGCGTTTTCGGCCCGCCTCCCTCGAACTAGTGCGGCATTTAAGACTAGTGCTGGAGAGCTAGATGCCTATCAGGAGAGTAGGCCGCGGGTAGCACAGAAGGGGCGAATAATTGCGGATTCCTGAGCTGCGCCGAGTTGTTCTTCCTGTGTCATCCGCAGCCTGTTCTTTTCTCAATGGCCATGAAATTAGTCCGCAGCCGTTGATCCCTTCCCCCCAGTTGCTTCTATAATAGTCTTGATGAATGCCCACATCTCCACGCTGAAGAGCGCACTTGAAACCGAAACAGAAAAGCTGCTTGGTTGTATCCACTGCGGGCTTTGTCTGCCGGCTTGCCCAACCTACATGCAACTCGGCAATGAGAACGACAGCCCGCGCGGGCGCATCTACTTGATGCGCGCCGTGGCCGAGGGGCGGCTCGACGCCGGCGCTGAGGCCTTTGCGCGCCACATCGACCTCTGCCTCGGTTGTCGGGCGTGTGAGACCGCGTGCCCGGCGGGGGTGCGCTACGGGTGGCTGCTTGAGTCGGCCCGCGAAGAGGTCTTGGCACACGAAGTGGGGACGCGTGCGGGGTTGCAAAAACGTCTGCTCAAGTTCGCCCTCGAAAAGGTCTTTCCGTACCCCGAGCGGCTGCGTCTTGTTTTCGCCCTGCTGCGTTTTCTGCGCCGCCGCAGCATCGTCAAGCTGGCGTTGCGGGAAGGGCTGGTCGGCGAGGTTTCGCCTCAAGCTGAATTCGCCCTCTCGCTCCTGCTCGCGAGCGATCCTGTTTATCCGTCTGAACAGGGTGAAGCGGCGCTGCCGCCCGAAGCGGAGGGGCCTGAGACGCGCGCCGTGTCGCTCCTGACAGGGTGCGTGATGGAAGGAATCTTCGAGCACATCAACGCGGCCACAGCGCGTGTTCTGACTGCTAACGGATGTCATTTAGTTCCGGCGGAGGAGCAGGTGTGCTGTGGCGCACTGCATGCGCATGCGGGAGACGTAAAGACAGCGCGGACATTGGCACGCCGGAATATCGAAGCTTTTGAGACGACAGCCCGCTCTAGCGTCAACTCACAGTCAGCGCCCCCAGTGATTATCGTCAACGCCGCCGGCTGCGGTGCGCTGCTCAAAGAGTACGGCGAATTGCTGAAGGACGATCCTGAGTATGCCGAACGGGCACGGGCGTTCAGCGCCCGCGTGCGCGACGTGACGGAGTACTTGGCGCAGATTGAGGTGCGCCGCGGCGCCCCGCTCGACGAACGCGTGACCTACGACGCGCCCTGCCACCTCTACCACGCGCAGCGCATCACCGCCGCACCGCAGCAAGTACTTCAGACGATCCCGGGGCTCGATTACCAACCGCTCGAAGGTCTGGCCGATTGCTGCGGCGGCGCGGGCATCTACAATCTGAGTGAGCCTGAGATGTCCGAGCGTCTGCTCGCCGACAAGATCGCGAAAGTGAAAGCGACCGGGGCGCAGGTGCTGGTGACTGCCAACCCTGGCTGCCACATGCAGCTCGGCGCAGGCGCCCGGATGTTCGGGGCCCGCTGCCGCGTCGCCCACGTCGTCGAATTACTCGACGAGTCGTACCGACGGGCGGGATTCTACAAAAAATAGTCTGGAGTCTAGAGAGTCTGGAGTCTGGAGTCTGGAGTCTAGAGTCTGGAGTCCTGATAGTTTAAGGAGTCTTGATGTTTGAACTCTTCAGACTCCAGACTCCAGACTCTCTAGACTGTTTTCCCAAACTTTGTCACCTGCCGAAAAACGTATCTTGACTTTGCCTGAGTGGTTTGTCAGCATGCGCGCCAGTTGTTTGCGACCGGAGCAGCCTCGCTCGGTTAAGCAGTTTCGAGGAGGACTTTCGCCGTGCGTCACCACACTTCCAGCCTGGAGAAACCGCTGATCAGATTGTTATTTTCGGCCGTCTCGCTGGCGCTTTCGCTCTGGGTTTTTTTTTCAGATGCTTCCGCTCAAGCACTCGGCACCCGCCGGTTCCCGGAAAACCTTCCGGTAAGTGAGCTGGCCAAGAAGCCCGCGCCTGAGCCGCTCGCGCCGCCCAAGGTCGCGACCGGCAATGACCTCTACTGCGCCGGATTCATCAACGCCAAGCCGACGCCGAACTACTTCCAGATTGTCGGGGCCGAGGAGGAGAACATTCGCTACCACCTCGTGCGGGGCGACGTCGTTTACCTTAATGCCGGTCGGTCGCAAGGCGTCGAGCCTGACATGCTCTATACGATCGTGCGCCCGCGGGGCGACTTCCGCAGCCCGTTCATCCACACTTCGGGCGAGCGCGACCTCGGCGTCTACACCCTCGAACTCGGCGTGCTGCGCGTCTTCGCCGTGCAGGAAACCACCTCGACAGCGCGCATCCTTTTCTCTTGTAGTGACATTCAGTTGGGCGACCTGCTGCGGGCTTTTGAAGACCGTCGCTCCCCGGCTTCAGACGTAAGCCGGCCCATCCCGCGCTACGAGCCGCCTTCGGGCAAGATCACCGGGCGCATCGTCCTCCAGCGTGATCAGAAGGAGATGCTCTCGCCGCGCGATGTGGTCTATATCGATCTCGGCCAGAACTGCGGGATTAAGGTCGGCGATCGCTTCACCATCTTCCGCGAGTATCCGGACGACGCGAACACCGTCCGCTTCAATGACGATGATATCGTCCAGCGCCGGAGCGGCGGCTATCAGAGCGGCACCTACAAGGGCGGGACCTTCTCCAACGACCACCCGTCCGAGGGGCGCCAGCGCGTGAAGAACCACCGCCCGGAGATCCCACACAAGGTCGTCGGCGAACTCGTCGTCATCTCCGTGCAAGGCAAATCCTCAACGGCCGTCGTGACTCGCACCACGCAAGAGACGCATCCAGGCGATTGGGTTGAATTGCAGTAGGTAGTAGGCAGTAAGCAGTAGGCAGTAGGCAGAATGAGGTCGAGTGTCTCTACTGCTAACCGCTGATTGCTTACTGCCTACTGCCTACTGCTTACTGCTTACTGCCTACTGCTGTTGGCAGCGTGGGCTGTTTCTTTTCCTTATCAATTCCCAGCCGCTCGCGGGCATTGGCATAAAACTGGTGGAAGTAGCCATACATCGACCAGCAGGCCGAGATCACGACGATCCACAACAGCCCGCGCCCCAGCCCGTAGAGCAGCACCCGCACATCAAGAGAGGTGAGCGCGCCGTCACCTAACAGGTGGTTGATGGCCACGTGCATCTCCGGCACGGTCCAGAAGGTGATAACGGGGAAGGCCCTGGTCTCTACCGGCGGGGCGCCGGAGACCGAAGAAGTGATGAGGAGGGCGATGGTCACGACTTGCGAGACCATCTTGAACTTACCCATCGGCGAGGCGGCGATGGCCCAGCCTTCGGCCGCGGCAATCGAACGCAGCCCCGAGACCGCGAACTCGCGCCCGATGATGAGCACCACCGCCCAAGCCGGAGCGAGTCTGTTCTCGACCAGTGAGATGAAGGCCGACGAGATGAGCAGCTTGTCGGCAATCGGGTCGAGCAGAATCCCGAGCCGCGAAACCTGCCGCCGCTTGCGGGCCAGGTAACCGTCCAGCCAATCGGTGAAGGCCGCGATCAGAAAGAGACTCACACCCAGCACGTGCTGCGGCAGGCCGAACCAACTCTCCGAAAATTTCGTCAACAGGACGACGACCAGGAGCGGCACGATGAAGATGCGCAGCAGTGTGAGCGAATTTGGCAGATTCATTGTCAGTTGTCAGTTGTCAGTCGTCCGTGGTCAGTTGTTGATTCTACGTGAACCCCTAACAACTGACCACGGAGACTGACAACTGACGAATTATCCATGAAACTTATTCGTGATCGGCATGCGCCGGTCGCGGCCGAAGGCGCGGGTGGTGATCTTGATGCCGGGGGCGGCCTGACGGCGTTTGTACTCGTTGAGGTCCACGTGCCTGACCACCCAACGGACCGTCTGCTCGTCGAAGCCTTCCGCCACAATCGCCTCCACGCCGAGATCGTCCTCGATGTAAAGCTCGAGGATCGCATCCAGCACGTCGTAGGGCGGCAGCGAGTCGCTATCCTTCTGGTCCTCGCGCAACTCAGCCGACGGCGGGCGTGTGATGATGTATTCCGGGATCACCCGTCCGCCATCGCGGCGATTGACGTAATCGCACAACTGGTAGACGAGCGTCTTGGGCACGTCCTTAAGCATCGCGAACCCGCCGGCCATGTCGCCGTAGAGGGTGCAATAGCCGACGCTGACCTCGCTCTTATTACCGGTCGAAAGCACCAATGCCCCGAATTTGTTCGAGAGCGCCATAAGAATGTTGCCCCGGATGCGCGCCTGAATGTTCTCCTCCGCCAGCCCCATCGGCGTCCCGTCGAAGACCGGCCGCAGCATCTTGAGGTACTGCTCGAAAGTCTCTTCGATCGGAATAACGTGATAAGTCACGCCGAGGTTCTGCGCCAACTGCGCCGCGTCGCGCCCGCTCTCGGACGAAGAGAAGCGGGTCGGCATGAAGACACAAGTCACGTTCTCGGCGCCGAGCGCATCCGCTGCAACACAGGCGGTCAAGGCCGAGTCCACCCCGCCGGAGAGCCCAATCACCACATGCTCGAACCCATTCTTCCGCACGTAATCACGAGTCCCAACGACGAGGGCGCGATAGACTTCCTCAGCCATTGATAATTGCCCTGGCAGGGCTGGCGCATCCTGGCGCCGGGCAGTTGGTCTGGTGGCTCCTCCTCTTGGGTGGTCATCAGTGTGCTCGCGCAGCACGATGCGGTCCACGCGCACGCCCTCGGTGATGACATCGAGCTTCTCTTGCCGCCGCCGCGGGTCGTGCAAGCGTTCGTTGAAGACGCGCTCGGCATTGATCTCGGCGATGATGAGGTCTTCCTCGAAGACTTTGCCGCGCGCGATTACCCGGCCCCGCTCGTCGATCACCAGGCTGTCGCCATCGAAGACCAGTTCGTCCTGCCCGCCCACCAAATTGACGTAGGCGAGCGCGACGGCATTATCCTCGGCGCGCGTGGCCAACATCCGCTCGCGGTCGCGCCCCTTCCCGGCGTAGTAAGGCGAGGCCGAGATGTTGATGAGCACTTGCGCTCCGGCCAGGGCCTGGACCTTGGCCGGCCCGCCCGGATACCAGATGTCCTCGCAGATGTTGACGCCCAGCGGCACCTCGCCGTAGATGAAGACCGGCGCCGTCTCGCCCGCCTTGAAGTAGCGGTACTCATCAAAGACGCCGTAGTTCGGCAGATAGGTCTTGTGGTAGACGCCCTTCAGCTCTCCGTCGCAAATCACGGCCGCCGCGTTGTGGATGTCCGAAGTCTTCGCCACGAACCCGACAATCGTCGTGATCCCATGCGACGCGGCGACGACATCGTCAAGCGCTCTCAGGTTGGACTCGATGAATTGCGGCTTGAGCAGCAAGTCCTCCGGCGGGTAGCCCGTGAGCGAGAGCTCGGGCAGCGCGATCAAATCCGCCCCCGCCTCGCGGGCGCGCTCGATGTTGGCGATGATCTTGGCGGTGTTGCCCGCGAAATCGCCGACTGTCGGATTGATCTGCGCGAGCGCGATGCGGATGATGCTCATGGGTATTAAGTCTTACGGGTCATTTAAGCCCGAGCTGTTTCCTGATCAACTCGGCCAGGGTTTCTTTGATTTCTGCATGACGAGGGACCGGCGCTCTCTTTCCGTTCGCGGGATTCGCGTAGATGTCATGCCTTTGGCCATGCCGCTTCAGATAACATCCCGCCTTGATCAGTTCACGGATCAGGTCACGCCGTTTCACACCTCCACCCCAATTTCCTTGGCCTTAATTTCAACGTGGGGTAATGGCTCTTCATCCGCGAGCATCAGTTGGTAAGCCTCGCGAATGTTCTCCTCTAGTTCTTGGAGCGTCTCGCCCTGGCTAAAGACACTCGGCACTTCCTTCAGCCTGCCAACATACCAATCATCGTCCTTCCAGTACTCCAGCGTGAAATACCTCAACATAATTTCATCTCTCCGCCCAAATTACGAAGCCAGGCTCAAAGTCGGTTGGCACAATAATGATGTCATTTCACCGTCGCTGGATGGTACTTCCCAGGCCTGACCTCCAGCCCTTAGTCCGTCACTTCCACCGTGTCAATGATACCGATGATTGCCGCGTCAACCGGGCGATCTTTCATCCCCTCGGCTAAGCGTGCGCTGCTGCCGGAGACGACGAGGACTTTTTCGCGGAAGCCTGCGCCGACGGTATCAACGGCCACCAGGTAGCTGTTCTCGTCCTCGCCCTGAAGATTGATGGGACGGACGAGGAGGAGTTTCTTGCCCTCTAGCCGCTCATCCTTCCGCGTGGCGACGACTGTGCCAAGGATGCGTCCGATGATCATAAGAGTGCTGAGCAAAAAGTGCTGAGCAGAAAGTGCCGAGTAGAGAGTGGGCGCCCACTTTTCACTTTTTACTCAGCACTCAGCACTGGTTTTATTTCCTTCCCCGCGATTCGGGCGTGACCGGGAGGTTGTCATCTACCGAGGCGTGGGGGCGGGGAATGACGTGGACGCTGACGAGTTCGCCGACGCGTCGCGCGGCCGCGGCGCCGGCATCGGTCGCGGCTTTGACCGCCGCCACGTCGCCGCGCACGATGGCGGTGACAAAACCGGCGCCGATCTTTTCGTAGCCGACGAGCGTGACGTTCGCCGCTTTGACCATCGCGTCAGCCGCCTCGATCATCGCGACCAAGCCCTTAGTTTCAATCATGCCGAGTGCTTCCATTGATGTGTGCTCCTTTTACTGAACCTTTGATTGTTGGTGACCGTTGAGCAATCTGGCTGATTCCATCAATAACTCGACCAACTCAGCCCGCGTCAGCGTGACGCGCTCATCACCTTGTGAGGCAGCGGCGTTCTGTGCCGGCGTGTACGGGCAGGCCTGGCCGGCGCGCGCCTCCGGCCGCATCATCCCGCCGCGCTCACGGATGTCGAAAAGCTTTTCGATCGCTTCCGGCGGCAAGCTATTTTCATTCCCCAGACTGCGGGCGATCAGGCTGATGCGCGCCGTGTGTTCGAGCGTCTCCAGTTTATTGAACGCCTTCTCCAACGTCTCGGCGTAAGCCACCGCCCCGTGGTTGGCCATCAGCAGCGCGTCGTGATAAGGCAAGAACGGCTCGATGGCTTCAGTCAATTCGGCCGTTGACGGCGTGCCGTAACGCGCTAGAGGAACACAACCCAGCGTGAGGATCACCTCTGACAGGATGGCCTTGTCGAGCGCCAGCCCGGCGACGGCGAACCCGGTCGCATGCGGCGGGTGGGCGTGGACCACGGCGTGGATGTCCGGACGCGTGCGGTAGATGATCTGGTGCATCGGGAACTCGGACGAGACGCGGTACGGGGACGGCTCCAGCGGCTGGCCGCCCTCATCGACGAGCACCATCATCTCGGGTTTCATCCAGCCCTTGCTCGCCCCTGAGGGTGTGGCCATGATCCGGCCGGGTGCGACGCGCACGCTGATGTTGCCGTCGCCGGCCACGATCAGCCCTCGCTCGTAGCAGCGCCGCGCTACCTCAGTGATCTGCTCGCGGATGTGTTGCTCGTCCATGTTGGTGGTTGTGAGTTTTTGAGTTTCCGGCCTCAGCTCAAAACTCACAAGTCAATGTTGACTTTCAGCTCACCGGCTGTTTCTTGCCATTCTCTTCCCGGTCTTGATGGCGGAGGAAGTCGCGGTAGTCAGCGATGACCCCAGTCGCATTCGGGCGGGCGAGAAAGTAGGAGAGGCTTTCGAGTGAGATCGCCAAGTCTACGTTCTTGACCTTCACGCCGGGCTTCGGGTGCAGCCGGACCGGCGCGAAATTGAGCACGGCCTTGACCCCGGCCGCCGTCACCTGCTCCAGTACTTGCTCGGCCGCTACAGCCGGGACGGCGATGATCGCGATGTTTACCCCTTCACGCTTAATGACCTCAGCCAGGTGCTGTGTGTCCTGAATCGTGAGGCCGTTGCGGGCGACCGTGCCAATCTTCTCTGGTTCACTATCGAAGAGCGCGGCGATGTGAAAGGTGTTGGCATTGAATCCTTGATAATTCGCGAGCGCCATTCCCAGATTGCCCGCCCCGATGATCGCAATGCGGTGATCGCTGTTGAGGCCGAGAATCTGGATCAAGTGCTGGCGCAATTCGTCAACATAGTAGCCGACGCCGCGCACGCCGAATTCGCCGAAGTAGGCGAGGTCCTTGCGGATTTGGGCCGAGTTGAGATTGAACTGCTCAGCCAGGGCTTGCGACGAGATGGTCTCGACGCCCGCCGCCGCCAGCTCATTCAAGCAGCGCAAGTAGACTGAGAGGCGATTGGTGGTCAGCTCTGAAATCTTCTCCGTCTTCATTCAATAGACCTAAGTATTGCTTGGCAGCCGGGTGACACTCCCTGCGGCAACGATAGCGCAGCCGCGCTTCGACTGTCAACGCTGCTTTCTGTAGGCCGCGAGTGGCCAAATTGACACTGCTCGTGACTCTCCCGTAAACTGCTTAGTAGATGAAGTGAATGAAAGCGGTAGAGCGGCGCCGCTGCGGCGCGCTCATACTCCTTCTGCGAAAGTTGGCTGCCGAAGAACGCTCAGGCGGCCGGATTGCCTGACAGATTCATTGGCATACCTCGATTTTGGGGAGGCCGGACCATGCCTCGGCCGCTCGCCTTTGATCGGGGCGGCCATCCTGGCCGAGTACGCGCACGCGCCCCTGGAGACAGGAGAAATGATTTGATCGCACACCTCACGGGTAGGCTGTTCCAGAAGCAGCCGAACTCAGTCATCCTTGACGTGGGCGGGGTCGGCTACGAACTGACCGTGCCGCTCTCGACCTTTTATGAGCTGGGCGAGATGGGTGCCGAGGTCTCGCTGCGCGTCCACACTCACGTGCGCGAAGACGCCCTGCAACTCTACGGCTTCCGCACCGAGCGCGAGAAGCGGCTCTTTCTGCTCCTGACCAGCGTCTCCGGCATCGGGCCGAAGCTGGGGATCACGATCCTCTCCGGGATGAACGCCGAGGAGTTGATCCGCGCCATCCGCGCCAACGATGTTGGGCGGCTGGTGGCCATCCCGGGCGTGGGCAAAAAGACGGCGGAGCGCCTCGCGGTGGAATTGCGTGATAAGATCTCGGCGCTTTCATCGCCCGAACTCGAAGAACAACTCCGCGTCGGGACCGGGGCCGGCCGCGCCGAGATGATGCGCGAGGACATCATTTCGGCGCTCGTCAATCTCGGCTACCCGCGGGCGGTGGCCGAGCGGGCCGTCGCAGCCGCGCTCAAAGAGGCGCCTGACGCGAAGTTTGAAGCGGCGCTCAGAATTGCGCTGAAGAAAGTTGCTCGGTGAGCAGCCGCAGGAACGGCAACCAGGTTGAGTAAAACTAAAAATCGCAGAGAAGTGGGTCGGATGAGATTTCGATTTTCATCCTCCTCACCTTTAATGGAGTAATCAAATGGCACGTAAGAAGCAAGCAGCGAGTATATCAGCCGATAGTGGCGGAGAAATAAGACTGGTGGGTGGGACGACAGTGGACAACGAAGAGCAAATTGAATTATCGCTGCGGCCTCAATGGCTGCGCGAGTACATCGGCCAGAAGAAGGTCAAAGACAACCTGGGCATCTTCATCAAAGCCGCCCGCGCGCGCGGCGAGGCGTTGGATCATGTCTTGCTGAACGGCGGCCCGGGGCTCGGCAAGACGACGCTCGCCACGATCATTGCCCGCGAGATGGGTGCCAACGTACGCACGACGGCCGGGCCGGTGATCGAAAAAGCCGGCGATTTGGCTGCCCTCCTGACCAACCTGGAAGAAGGCGATGTCCTCTTCATCGACGAGATTCACCGGTTGCATCCGGCGATTGAAGAGATCCTCTACCCGGCGATGGAGGACTTCGAGCTGGACTTGGTCATTGGCCAAGGCCCATCAGCACGCTCGGTGAAGCTGGACTTGCCGCGCTTCACGCTCGTCGGCGCCACCACGCGCGCGGGCTTGATCTCGGCGCCGTTGCGCGGGCGCTTCGGCATCAATTTCCATCTTGACTTCTACTCGGTCGAAGACTTGCAGATCATCGTTATGCGTTCGGCCGACATCCTCAGGGCGAAGATCGAAGAGGCCGGAGCCCAGGCGATTGCCCGCCGGGCGCGGGGCACACCCCGCATCGCGAATCGCTTGCTGCGCCGTGTGCGCGATTACGCCGAGGTTGAGTACGACGGTCAGATCACCGCTGAAGTCGCGACCGACGCGCTCAACCGCATGGAGGTAGACCGCTACGGGCTGGATGAAGTGGACCGCAAACTGCTCACCACGATCATCGAGAAGTTCAACGGCGGCCCGGTCGGCGTCGGCACCATCTCGGCTGCCATCAGCGAGGAGAAAGAAGCGATCGAGGAGATCTACGAGCCGTATCTGATCCAGATCGGCTTCCTCAATCGGACGCCCCGCGGGCGGATCATCACCCCGGCCGCCTATCAACATCTGGGCCTCAACTGGGGGCTCAATCAAAGCCGGACGGACGAAGAGCAGCCAGATTTGTTTTGAGCCACCAGACCTTCAGTCCTCAGCTTTCAGCCATCGCTGATGACCAGCAGGGTAGGAGTAAGACTGACCGCCTTGCTCACCTGAGGGCTGACGGCTTATTTCGTGACTATGCTATAATCGAGTGCAGCTAATCATCCCTGCAAGTTGACATGACTGAGCATCGCTCTCGTCATCGTGGCGTGGGAGAGAGTAATGAGTAGCAAACCTGAAAAAGCACCGACCGGAAGGCTGCTGTTGAAGATCAAGAATCAGGCGTCCAAGCGCCGGATTCTCTACCGGACTGTCACCAGCTTCCTGGACAATGACCTGATCATCTCGGCTGCGGCCATCGCCTACTTCGGCATGCTCGTGCTCTTACCGACGCTGCTGCTGGCGCTGAGCCTGACCCAGCAATTCTTCGGCCCGTCATTCTCGCACGAGGTGCTCAGGCTCGTCCGAGCCTTCCTGCCGGGTTCCTATGAATTCGTCCGGCGCAACATCGAGGCGATGAGCGAGGTCTCGCCGGGGATTCTCGTGACCTCGTTCTTAGTTCTACTCTGGGCTGGCTCTTGGATCTTTACGGTGATCGAACGCGCCATGTGCCGGATCTGGGGCACGCACCCGCGCGCCTTCTTACACGGGCGCCTGCTCACGATCGGGATGATTGCGGCCATCGGCGTCCTGCTCATGGGCTCAGTCCTTTTCACTTCGGGGATGATCGCCGTCCAGGCCGCGGCTGAGCGGTGGCCGATGCGCCCGATCCCGCCGGTGGCCAAATTAGGGTCGATCCTCTGGCAAGTCGTGCTCGGCGTGCTCGGCCTGCTCCTCACCATCAGCCTCCTCGGGCTCGTCTACCGTTTTATGCCGAACACTAAGATCCAAGTCATCGAGGTGTTGCCGGGGGCCATTATCGCGGGAGTCCTGTGGGAGGTATCGAAATATACCTTTGCTTGGACGATTCCTTACTTCCATTATGATTTGCTCTACGGCTCGATCGGCGCGGTGGTGGCACTGCTGACGTGGAGCTATCTGTCGAGTTTGATCATGCTCTTCGGCGCGCAGTTGACCGCGGTCTTGCACTGCCGCAAGCTGTTTGGCGAGGACATGCCTGAGTTGCAGGACGCGCGCGTGCCGCGGTTTGAGGTCGTGACCAATAAGTAAAGAGGGCTTGGGCAAAGAGGAGAAGCCCATGAGCCCGGCCACCTCCTTGGCGCTTCGTTGGCGGTGACTTGATCTTTGGGGATGCATATTTCAGAGTTTGATTATGAGTTGCCACCCGAGTTGATTGCGCAGCACCCGTTGGCTGAGCGAGACCGCTCGCGGATGCTCGTCGTCGAGCGCGCGACTGGGAGTTGGCGCGACAGCTCTTTCGCTGAACTGCCCCTCCTCCTCTCACCGCGTGATGTGCTCGTCGTCAATAACACGCGCGTTTTTCCGGCGCGTCTCATTGGTCGCCGGCTGGTGCGGGGCGGACCTGGAGCGCAGGTCGAAGTGCTGCTTGTGCGCCGGATGGCGGGCGAGGAAGATGAGTGGGAGGTGCTGGCCAAGCCGGGGCGTGCGCTACGCCAAGGTGCGGTGGTCGAGTTCGGCGGAGGCCGGCTGCGCGGCACGGTCGTGGCGCTGCTTGATGAAGGCCGGCGCCGGATGCGTTTCGATGCAGTCGGTCATTTCGACCAGATCGTTGATGACATTGGCAACACGCCGCTACCGCCATACATCAAGCGTGACCGCACCGAAGCCCCGCGACTCGACGAGCCTGAATATCAGACGGTTTATGCCAAGTACCGGGGGGCGATTGCCGCGCCGACTGCCGGCCTGCATTTCACGGCGCGTGTTTTAAACGAACTGCGTGCGGGCGGGGTCGGGGTGGTGGAGATTACGCATCATGTCGGTTACGCTACCTTCCAGCCCGTGCGTGTCGAGCGTGTCGAGGAGCATCGCCTCGAAGCTGAGAGCTATGAAATCTCGGCTGAGGCGGCCTCAGTCATCAATACCGGGCGGCAGGCGGGTGGTAGAATTATTGCCGTCGGCACGACAACGGCGCGGGCGCTAGAAAGCGCCGCCGGTCCAACCGGATTGATCCGTGCCGAACGCCGGATGACAGACCTATTTATTTACCCTGGGCACCGCTTCCGCGCCATTGACGCGCTGGTGACCAATTTTCATTTGCCACGATCATCATTGCTCATGTTAGTAGCGGCCTTTGCCGGGCGCGACTTGGCGTTAAGCGCTTATCGCCATGCGGTGGCCGCACTCTACCGATTCTATAGCTACGGCGATTGTATGTTGATTATTTGAAGTGCTGGTCAATGGTCAGTGGTCAGTTGCAACTGACCACTGACCACAGACTACTGATTTTATGCAGGCGCTCAACTCATCCTCTAAAACGTTCAAAGGGACGTTGTGCTCGATGACGTTGGCTGACCTCAACGAGTGCTGGCAGTTGGACCTGCGTTGCTTCGTTGACGGGGAGGCCTACGAACGCGAGACCTTCCGCTACTTACTCTCGAACCCGCATACCATCGCCCGGCAGATCCGCTCCGAGGGTGGCGAGATGAGCGCCTTTGCCATCGGGGTGATTGAGCCGGACGGGGTGGGTCACATCACGACCATCGGCGTGGCGCCGGAATGTCGGCGGCGAGGTCTGGCCCGCCTGATGATGCACGAGGTCGAGCGCAGCTTCGCGGCGTGGGGGGTGACGACGGTGCGTCTCGAAGTGCGGGTCGGCAATGACGCGGCGCAGCGACTCTACGAGCAACTCGGCTATGTGGTCGTGCAGCGCATGGAGAGGTATTATTCGAACGGCGATGACGGGTACCTGATGGTGAAATCACTCGACCGGGTGGGTGAACTCTTCAGGCGCCTGCGCTCTTCCGCAAATCAGTGAGCACCTGCTTGGCGACAGCCTTCAACGTCTCGAAGACGCCCACGCCCTTCGGCGCCACCGCCTCAATCGCCGGCTCATCCTTGCGGATTAACTCACGCTTTAACTCTTCGACCGACAGAATGTCCGGCAAGTCGCGCTTATTGAGCTGGAGCGCATAGGGAATCTTCATGAGGTCGTAGCCCTGGCCCTTCAAATTGGTCTCCAAGTTCCAGAGCGATTCAAAGTTGGCGTCCATCCGCTCGCGCTGCGAGTCGGCGACGAAGACGACCCCGTCGACGCCCTTCAAAATCAGCTTGCGGCTGGCGTCGTAGAAGACCTGGCCGGGGACGGTATAGAGGTGGAAGCGCGCCTTGAAGCCGCGCACGGTGCCCAACTCCAGCGGCAGGAAGTCGAAGAAGAGGGTGCGGTCGGTCTCGGTCGCGAGACTGATGAGCTTGCCCTTTTGTTGCGGGGCCGTCGTATCGTAAATGTACTGGAGGTTGGTCGTCTTCCCGCCCAGCCCCGGCCCGTAATAAACGATCTTGCAGTTGATCTCGCGTGATGCGTAATTGATGAACGTCAACTTCGCCGACCTCTCTGATTGTTAGGGGTTAGGGATTAGGGGCTAGGGACTAGAAAAAGATTCTGACTCTAACCCCTAATCCCTAGCTCCTGTTCTTAATTACTCTGCTTGCTGTCCTCGTCACCGAAGAGCCGATCGATATCTTCGTCAGTGATCTCCGCGAAGGGGCTGTTCAGGCCCCCGGTGAAGCTATTCTTCTCCCGCTCGACTTTGCGCATAATCTCGTCGAAGACCGCACCAAGTTCGGCCGAGGCGCGCTTGACGCGCAGCCGGACCAAGCCCAGACTTGACCGCTCGTCAAAGATCACGACTAAGATCACACGGCCAGTGACGACCGAGATGTGAAGATTGTCGCGTTCGCCCTCGTGGGAGAGGACAGGAAATTCTTTCTCGCCGATCAGCCGCGCCAAACCGTCAGTCGCAGCTACATTACCAGCAGTGAGCGAAGCAAGACTGGTCGTGTCGAGATTACCGATATCGCCATGCGCCGCGATCTGCTGGCCGTTCTTGTCGACGAGGAAGACCATCTTGGCGTTGGCGTCGGCGCGTAACTTGGCAATGATCGCCTTGATGCGCTGATACTCATCCTCATACATGACCATTGTGGCTTCTGGCATTGGCATTGACCTCTTCTGGCAACTCGCGAGTCCTATCTGGGTTTACTATGCCACGTCTGGCAATCCTTTTGCAAACACCCTCTTACGATAGCTGACTGGAGTCAGTGCGAGCGTTTAGGGACTTCTCTTCGGTAGGGCTGGGCGGTTTATAACACATTCAACACAACCCTTTCAAGAAGATTCACCGCGCAGGGTCAACAGGCCAAGGCGTTACTATACAGAGAGTTAGATTCAAATCCTAGGTTTCCAATATTTTCCTTGACGAAGATTCATCGCAAATTTGACATTCCCCTCGTAATCGGTTATAAAGAAGCCACTTAACCTTAGTAGCCAGTTGCTCTGTTGGAAGTTTCTTTGAAGAAGAAATTTAGGATGAGGGAAACAATCACCAAGCGCTCGCGGCCGCAAGGCGCAGCTAAGCCAGCGACCCGCGCATCGCGCTCCAAAACTAGCTCCTCCCCTAGAAGTGGATCGCATCCATCTCGCCGGGCCGTCGCGTCTTCGCCCAAAGGGATTAAATCCTCCGGCAGCAAAAAAGCCGTGGCCACCAAGGGGCCAGCGCCAAAAAAGGCTGAAGCTGGCAGGAAGAAGCCTAATAGCCTCAAGGTTAAGGCCCGCCATCTAACTCCGGCACCCAAGAGTAAGTCCAAACCGAAGGTGACATTTAAAGGGGGAAGTTCGGCATTACGAGGGAAAACGCCAGTTAAGACTCAGAGTAAGCCTGGCAGCCAGAAGGAGCCAGCTAAGCGAGTCGTCAGCCCGCCGCCGCCGCCCGTGCCGCCTCGCCGGCAAGTCGCTTCCGCCGTCTTGCGCGCCTTCGAGCATGCGGTCAAAGTTTTCAACCGCCGCCAGTTTGCGGAAGCCAAACCGCTCTTCGAGAGCTTACAGCATCGATACCCTCAAGAGGTCGAGATTAATGCTCGTGCCCAGACCTATATTCACGTCTGCGATCAAAAGCTGGCTCGGCCCCCATCGTCCCCGCGTGATGCTGATGAGCTTTATGATCGGGGGGTGGTCGCACTCAATATCGGCGACTTCACCCAAGCGCGGAGCTTTTTTGAGAAGGCTTTGCGCCTGCGCCCGGATGCTCCGCACGTGCTCTACTCGCTGGCGGTGACTCACGCCCAGTCTGGCGCGCACGACCAAGCGCTTGACTACCTCAATCGTTCGATCCAAATGCAGCCGCGCTTCCGCACGCAGGCACTGAACGACGCGGACTTCTCAGGTCTGCGTGAAGACAAACGCTTCCTGGAACTACTTGGCCTCACCTCACCCTTTGACCTGCTCGAACTCAGGCGCTAGTGCGTAACCTCCCCCGGCACCCCTTGAAGTTGTCTCCCGCCAGGAAAGCTGGCACAATTCCGTCACGGCTAGGAACAGTTTTCGGTTTTCAGTTTTCAGTTTTGCGTCGCACTCAACTGAAAACTGAAAACTGAAAACGCAAAACTGTTATGAAACGCATCATCATTGGTACGGCCGGGCACATCGATCACGGCAAGACGGCGCTCGTCAAGGCGCTGACCGGTGTGGACGCCGACCGCCTCAAGGAAGAGAAAGAGCGCGGCATCACCATCGACATCGGCTTCGCCGATTTGACCATCGGCGACGTGCACTTCGGGTTTGTTGATGTGCCGGGTCACGAACGCTTCGTCAAGAATATGTTGGCTGGCGCGCACGGGCTCGATCTGGTGATGTTGGTCGTGGCGGCGGATGAGAGCGTGATGCCGCAGACACGCGAGCACTTCGATATTTGCCGCCTGCTCGAGATCAAGTCCGGTCTCGTCGTGATTACCAAAGCCGACCTCGCCGACGAAGAGTTGTTGCAGTTAGTCGAGGCCGAGGTCGCGGATTTTGTCGCGGGCTCATTTCTCGAAGGCGCGCCCGTGCTGCGCGTCAGTTCGAGGACGGGTGCGGGGATTGAAGAGTTGAAGAAGACGCTCGCCCGGCTGGCGGCGCAGGCTAAGGCCCGCGATACGGGCGCGGTGACTCGATTGCCGATCGACCGCGTCTTCACGATCAAGGGGTTCGGGACTGTCGTCACCGGCACACTCATCACCGGTCACATCCGCGTGGGCGATGAGCTGGAGTTGCTCCCGTCAGCCGGTTATCGCACCCGCGCCCGCGGGCTTCAGGTCCACGGACACGCGACGCAGGAGGCCCGTGCCGGCGAGCGCACCGCCGTCAACTTGCAGGGCATTGAAGTGGCGGAAGTCTCGCGCGGCCAAGTGCTCGCGCCCGCCGGACGTTTGACGGCGACCTCGATGCTGGATGTGCGCTTGCAATTGCTCGCGAGTGCCCCACGCCCGCTGCGCACTCGCTCACGCGTGCGGCTGCATACCGGAACTGCCGAGGTCCTCGCGCGTACGGTGTTGCTCGGTTTCTCGGAACTGAGGCCGGGCGACTCCTGTTTCGCGCAATTACGGCTCGAAGCCCCGGTGCTCACCCTCCCCGGCGATCACTTCATCATCCGGAGTTATTCCCCGGCCGTCACTATCGGCGGCGGCACAGTCGTCGATGCCTTGCCGCACAAGCATCGGCTGCGCGAAGGGACGCAGGCCAGCGTTCAGCTTGAGCGACTCGCTCCGGCCGACGATGTGGAGCGGATCGTCCTCTTGATCGAAATGGCGGGCGAAAGTGGGATGAGCCAGGAAGAGATTGCTGCCCGCAGCGGGGCTCCGGATGAGGCGATTAACCGCACGGCGGCAACCTTCACCAAGAGCCGCCGCCTTATCGCCGTCAGTCACAACCCGCTGCGCCTGATCTCCCGCCCGGCCTTCGACGATCTGGCCAAACGCGTGCGCGCAATGCTCAAGGAATTTCATCAGAGCGCCCCGCTGGAAACCGGCATGGGGCGCGAAGAACTGCGCGAGCGCATCTTCGCCCACCTCCCGGCTGACGTCTTTCGCGCGGTCATCGGGCATCTGGCCGAGCGGGGCGAGATCATGGCTGAGAAGGACCTGCTCCGGCTCGCAACTCACCGCATCGAGCTGTCGGCCGAAGAGAAGGCCGCGAAGGATCACTTGGCCGACCTCTACGCCCGCGCCGCCTTGCAACCCATTGCCCTCGACGAGGCGCTGGCTCAAGCCGGGCCGCAATTCGGGATTGATCCACAGCGGGCGCTGCGCTTCGCGCAGATGCTGATCAACAGCGGCGAACTGGTGCGCATCGCCGACTTAGTATTTCACCGGCAGGCGCTCGATGAGTTGCGGGTAACACTACAGCGCTTCAAGGCCGAGCGCGGGGCGCGCATTGATGTCGGCGCGTTCAAGGACCTCACGGGAGTCTCGCGCAAGTACGCGATCCCGCTCCTGGAGTATCTCGACCGCCAGCGCGTGACCCGGCGCGTGGGAGATGCCCGGGAGATTTTGTAGGCCGGGTTATGAAGCTTGGCATTCTCGCCGACGATTTAACCGGCTCCTGCGATGCCGCGGCGCACTTACTACCCCCCTGCGGGTCATTCTCACCAGGTCGAATGATGAGGGCGCGGCTAAAAGCGCTATGGCCTCGACCTGAGCGGGAGTCAGGGTTCAGGCGCGGGGGTGAAATTTTTTGTACGAAGTCTTCAAGCGCTCGTCGGTGATGTGCGTGTAGATTTGTGTGGTGCTGACGTCGCTATGGCCGAGCATCATCTGGACTGACCGCAGGTCGGCCCCATTCTCCAGGAGCACGGTCGCGAAGCTGTGGCGCAAGGTGTGAGGCGTGACGTGCTCGATCTGCGCCTGGCGGCCGTAATTTTTGATCAACTTCCAGAACTTCTGGCGTGATACCGGCCGGCCGCCTTTTTCAATGAACAGCCGGTGCGATTGCGCTCCTTCAAGCAGTCGCTGCCGGCTGGCCATGTATTGGGTCAAGTACCGCAGGGCGGAGCGGCCGATGGGCACGCGCCGTTGTTTGCTGCCCTTCCCAAAGCAGTTGAGAACGCCGCCCTCCCAATCAATATCCGCCAGCTTCAGCCCGACCAGTTCCGAGACCCGCAACCCGGTCGCGTACATGAGTTCAATCATAGCGCGGTCACGGACCCCGGTATCCTCGCTTAAGTCAGGCTGCGCCAGGAGGGCTTCCACCTGTTCCAGATTGAGGAAGCTGGGCAAGGTCTGCCAAGCCTTCCGCGATTCAATGTGCGTGGTCGGGTCGGTCTTCAGGAGGCCCTCTCTGACTAAAAACTTGTAGAGCCCTCTGACGGCTGAGAGAAGGCGGGCAATGCTCCGGTCATTCAAGCCCTCATCTTTCATCGAGGCGAGCAGGCCGACCAAGTCCGCGCGGTCGAGCGTCGATAACTCTTTCTGCCGCTGGTCGGCGAAGATGACCAGGCGCTGGAGATCACGCTGGTAAGCCTCTAGCGAGTTGTTCGACAGTCCGCGTTCGACGCGACAGTAGTTCAGGAACTCTTGCACGAGCCGGCGATCTTCCATCATTTCTCCTCTCGTTCAGGGACTGACTTGGTGGCGCCTCCGCAAGAAAAACCCGGGGCAGTGATAATTATAGCGTAAAAACGGATTCCTGAGACCCTCTATCATCCGGAGACCTAAATCAATGCGAGGTGAGATCGACAACCTGAGGCGGGAGATCGCCAGGCTCAGGCAAGACGAGCAACTGGCCAGGCTCAAACCGGAGAAGGACGAACAGGTCGCTCTTTAATACTCGATCAGGAAGTTATCAAGCCTGGCTCTTGATCCGTTGTGTGCAACCAACTATGATCACGCCTGTCACTTCTGTCGCGAAACGGCTAAAGACCGATCACCGCTCTACCGGAGGTCACCTCTATGCGAGCTTCCCAATCAGACGGCACTCGCTGCCGAGTTATCTTGAGACTGCAATTGATGCCGCTTCTCCTGGCGATCCTCATGGCGGCGGCGGACGCGCAGTCGCCGAAGCAAACAGTCACGAGCGGGAAGCGCTATCAACGCCTCGTCATTCGCAACGCCACAGTGATTGATGGCAACGGCACGCCGGCCTCCGGGCCCAAAGACATCGTGATCGAAGGTAACACGATTGCCGATGTCGTGCCCATCGACCCGGTGGCGCTCAGCCGCGGCGAGGCCAAGCGCCCGGCGGGCGAGGTCGAAATCGACGCGGCGGGCAAATACGTCCTGCCCGGCCTGATCAATAATCACGCGCACGTCCAGGAAGAGCGCGGCGGCATCCCGCAGCCGCTTGATTACGAGCTGAAGGTCTGGCTCGCCTGCGGGATCACGACCGTGCGCGACGTGGGGAGCGACACGAAAAAGACGCTCGCTTTGCGCGAGCGCAGTCAGCGCGGGGAGGTGGCCGCGCCCCGCATCTTCGTCTACGCGCGGTTCGGCGCCCCTCCCACGCCGCGCAATGCCGAGCAGGCCCGCGCGCGGGTGCGGGAGTTCAAGCAAATGGGCGCCGACGGCATCAAGATCCTGGGCCTCGACCGCGACCTCATGGCCGCGATGGAGGACGAGGCGCATAAGCTCGGACTGCGCATCGCCCACCACGTCGGCGTCGAAGAGACCACGGCCTGGGACGACATCAAATTCGGGACCACCAGCATCGAGCACTGGTACGGCATCCCCGACGCGGCGATTGAGGATCGAGCGCAGAACTTTCCCTCCGGCTATAACTACAATAATGAGACGGACCGCTTCCGCTATGCGGGCCGGCTGTGGCGTGAGGCGAGCCAGGAGCGGTTGCTCAAGGTGCTCGACGGCATGGTCGAGGCGAATGTGGCATGGGTGCCGACGCTCGACATCTACGAAGCGAGCCGCGACCTCCAGCGGGCGCAGACCCAGCCGTGGTTTGCCGAGTACCTGCATCCCACCCTCGAAGAATACTTCCGCCCCAACCCGGCCAATCACGGCTCGTATTTCATCGGCTGGACTTCGACCGACGAGGCTTTCTGGAAAGAGAACTACCGCATTTGGATGGGTGCCCTGCGCGAATTCGAGCGCCGCGGCGGCACCATCGGCGCGGGCGATGATGCCGGGTTCATCTATCAGATTTACGGCTTCGGGTTGATCCGCGAACTAGAGTTGCACCAGGAGGCAGGCTTCCACCCGATCAAAGTGATCCAGCACGCGACCGGCAACAACGCGAAGATCCTCGGCCAGGAGGATCGTCTCGGCCGAGTGCGTGCGGGTTACCTGGCCGATTTGATCATTGTCAATGGAAACCCGCTCGAAAACCTGAAGGTGTTTTACCCGACCGGCGTCGATGAGATCAGAGGCGGGAAGATAGTGCACACGGGCGGCGTGGAATGGACGATCAAGGATGGAATTCCCTATTACGGGCCGACGCTCAGGGCTGAGGTGAAAGAGATTGTGGCCAAAGCGCGTGCTGAGCGCGCGACGAAAACGGCCCGGCAGTAAGCAGATGGATTATAAACTCGCGGATGGCGAGAAGGGGTTGAGTCCGTCATCAGGTACGATCAGTGTTAGAGCTTGGCTGGTGGGCTGACTGACCAACGGCACAAATTGAAGACGTGATCGCCTGTGGAGTGCGATGTCCCGGCATCGCTTGGTAGTCCTGCCCGCAAAGGAAGACTACCAAAGCTGCGCCGGGTCGCAGCACTCCACAGGCTCCGCTATCCTGGAGGACGTGAGGTATGACTCAGCATCTGAGGCTCAGCACCAGAGCTTTTCTATTACTGATTCTATTTGTCGTCACCCCTGGCCATCTGCGGGCACAATCGCCGCAGGGGACGATCACCGGCACGATCAGTGACGCCCAGGGCGCACGCGTGCCGGGCGCGACCGTGACCGCGCTGCACGTCGCCACCAACCAGAGATTCACCGGTGTCAGTTCCTCTGACGGCGTCTACGCTATCCCCTCGCTGCCCATTGGGGAGTTCGAGGTGACGGTGACGGCGCCCGGATTTTCCACTTCCAAACAGACCGGCGTGGTGCTCGAAGTCGCGCAGCGGCTCAAGCTCGACGTGACGCTCCAGGTCGGCGAAGTCAGCACCACGGTCACGATCACCGAAAGCGTCTCGCGCGTGCAGACCGAGGCCTCCAGCCTCGGCGCGACCATCGAAAGGAAGCGGATTGAAAACCTCCCGCTCAACGGCCGGCACGTCTTGGACCTGGTCAAGCTGGTCCCCGGCGTGCAGCCCAGAGTCCGGGGCACGGACGGCTTTGCCCAGGTTGATAATCAGGCTTTCTCCCAGATCAGCTTCAACGGCGGGCCGACTTACGGCAACCAGATCTACTTGGACGGCGGGATGAACACCGTCCCGGTGCATAACGAACTCGGCGTGGTCCCGCTCCTGGACTCGGTCGAAGAGTTCAAGGTCCACACCAACGCGCTCGCGGCCGAGTTCGGGCAGTCGAACGGAGGCGTGATCAGCTTCGTCACCAAGAGCGGGACCAATGAGTTTCACGGCTCGCTCTACGAGTTCGTCCGCAATGACGCCTTCGACGCGCGCAACGCCTTCCTGACGCAGCGCGACCCGATTACGGGGCGGACCAAGCCGGTGCTGCGCTTCAACCAATACGGCGGGACTTTTGGCGGCCCGCTCTACCTCCCGCGCTTCGGCGAGGGCGGACGGGTCTTCCGTCCGGGACGTGACCGGACGTTCTTCTTCGTCGGCTACGAGCGGTGGAACCACCGGCAGGCCAACATCAATCGCAGCACCGTCCCTACGGCCGCTGAACGGAGTGGCGATTTTTCCAACACCCGCGACGGCACCGGTAAACTGATCACCATCTATGACCCGGCCACCACCAAAGCCAACCCCAACGGGAGCGGCTTCGTCCGCGACCCGTTCCCCGGCAACATCGTCCCCAGGAACCGGATGGACCCGCTCTCACTGCGGGTGCTCGCATACATGCCGCTGCCCAACGTGGCGCCGAACAACGCCTTCACCAACTCGCAAAATTACCTCTCGCTCCAGGGCTTCCCCACCGACCAGGGCGAGTTCAGCCTGCGCATCGACCACAACATCGGGGAGAAGGACCGCATCTTCGGCCGCTACACCGGGACGCGCAACACGCGGATGAATCGGGCCTGGGGTTTAGGCCCGGCCGACACTGACGCCCGCGACGATCAGCGGGACAACCACAATATTATTATTGGCCAGACCCATGTTTTTTCACCGACGGTCTTGAATGAATTCCGCGCCAACGCGACGCGGCAGTACCTGGTCTTCACTCACCCTAGCTTCGACCAGGGCTGGCCGGCCGCACTCGGCTTCCCGGCGATCTTTCCCCAAGACGCTTTCCCGCCGGTGCAAATCGACGGCGTCCTGACCATCGGTGCCGCCCGCGGCGGTTTCGCCGGGGGACATCGCCGCCAGCATACGATCCAGATCGCCGACAGCTTGACCTGGACCAAGGGGCGGCACGTGATCAAGCTGGGGACCGATCAACGATGGGTCCGCTTGAACTTCGTCAACCGGGTGAACCCGTCGGGCAATTTCACCTTCACTAGCGGCCTGACCAACAACCCGCAGAGCCCGGCAGGGACCGGGGTCGGATTTGCCACCTTCCTGCTCGGCGAAGTCTCCGGCGGCAGCCAATCCGTGCGGCCTTTCTTCTCCTTCCACAACTGGTCGAACGGCAGCTACGTCCAGGATGATTTCAAAGTCACTCGCCGACTCACGCTCAACCTCGGGCTGCGCTACGACCTGGCTTCCGGCCCGGTCGAGCGGTGGAACCGCAGCTCCAACTTCGACCCCTTCGTCACCAATTCGGCGACCGGCCTGCCCGGTGTGTTGCAGTACGCGGGAGTGACCAAGGACCGTCATTTCACCCTTCCGCCGAAGACCAACTTTAGTCCGCGCGTCGGATTCGCCTATGATCTGACCGGTGACGGGAAGACGGCGGTGCGTGCTGGCTACGGGATCATTTACAGTGAACTCGAAAGCGGGGACACCGCCGGGGATGCCGCGAACTCGTTGGGCTTCAGCATCGACACGACTTTTGTGGCTGCCGGCGGCGGCCCCGTCAAGGCTTTTCAGTTCAGCCAGGGGCCGGCGACCCTGCTGCAACCCAGGGGGGCCAGCGGCGGCCCGTCCGCCTTCCGCGGTCAGAACGTGACGTATCAGGCGCTCAAGGCCCCGACTCCGTACGTGCAGCAATGGAACCTGACCGTGCAGCGTGAATTCCCGTGGCAATGGGTGCTCTCGGCCACTTACGCCGGCAATCGCGGGATTCATCTCTTCGGCGCCAATTACGACCTCAATCAGTTGGACCCGAAAAATTTCGAGCTGGGGCTGGCGCTGCAAGACCAAGTGACGAACCCATTCTTCGGCCAGATCGCGAGCGGCGCCCTCTCCGGCCGGACTGTCGCGCGGAGCCAACTGCTGCGCCCTTACCCTGATTACCTGAGCATCCGGACGCTCGCTAATCACGGCGCGGCAAGCACCTATCACTCTTTCCAGTTCATCGGGGAGAAGCGATTCTCCGGCGGCCTGGCGGCGATGATCTCTTACACCGCCGCGAAGCTGATCAATGATTCGGCTTCGAGCAACCAGGGCAACGGTGGCGGCGGCGATTTCCGGGTCGGCCGGTTGAACCGGCGGCAAGACCGGGCGCTTGACGAGGGCGACGTCTCACAGCGCCTGGTTGTGAGCAGCGTCTACGAACTGCCGTTCGGGCCCGGGCGGCGCTTCTTGAAAGAGGGCGCGCTCAGCCGGGTCATCGGCGGCTGGCAGTTGAATACGATCATCACCTGGGAGACGGGGCGGCCGCTGGTGGTGCGCGGGGCGAACAATTTCACCGGGATCAACTGGCCGGATATGGTCTGCGACCCAACGCTGCCCGGATCGGAACGCACGGCCGACCGCTGGTTCAAGACCGAGTGCTTCCGCAACCCGCCGAACTTCGTCATCGGCAACGTCCCGCGCACACTCCCCAATACGCGCGGCCCCGGTTTCAAAGATGTGTCGCTCTCGGTCTTCAGGAATTTCAATTTCACCGAGCGGGTGAAGATGGAGTTCCGGGGCGAGGCCTTCAACGCCTTCAATTTCGTCAACCTCAACGACCCGAGTACCACGTTCACGCCGAACACGGCGGGCGTGAATACCAACCCGAACTTCGGGCGGATCCTCAGCTCGCAGGCCGCGAGGAGAATTCAGCTCGGGTTGAGGCTGACCTTCTAGTGTTTCATCACCATGAAGCTGAGGAATGTTTGGAGTTCAAACTTTAGCCCGGATCCACGGCTAAGAAATGGACGAAATCAATTTCGCTCAATATGCATCGGCCTCTCAGCGATTTTTGGCGCTTTCCGCTCTTCACTCAATGAGTGAAAGGGCGAAATCGCGAAACGGCCCGTGGTTATTGGTCGAAACCGCATTTTCCTCTTCCTTAACCGTGGATTTGGGCTTTAGTTTGCCTGACTCGGAAGCCGGCAAGCTGAAGCTTGTACTCCAAACTTCAAACTGAAAGAACATTCGGCCGGACAATGATTCGGGATCAAGGGCGCGACACTTCTGTTTCCAGAAACCTCCCGGAGGGACATTCATGCGTCGTCTCTTAACGATTTTTCTCCTCCTGTCCATTACCTTGCCCGTGAATCCGCAGTCAACCAGCCAATACGATCTGGTCGTGTACGGCGGCACGGCAGCGGCCGTCACAGCGGCCGTGCAGGCCAAGATCATGGGCAAGTCCGTCGTCATCGTCTCGCCGGACAAACACCTGGGCGGCCTCTCCAGCGGCGGCCTGGGCTTCACCGACACGGGCAACAAAGCGGTCATCGGCGGTCTGGCGCGTGAGTTTTACCATCGCGTGTGGCAGCACTACAACCAACCCGCGACCTGGCAGTGGGAGAAACGCGAGGAGTACGGCAATCAGGGACAGGGCACTCCGGCGATTGACGGCGAGCAGCGGACGATGTGGATCTTCGAGCCGCACATCGCCGAGCAGGTCTTCGAGGAACTCATCAAGGAGTATCACATCCCGGTGCATCGCGACGAATGGCTCAACCGCGAGAGCGGCGTGAGCAAGAGCGGCTCCCGCATCACTTCGATCACCACGCTCAGCGGCCAACGCTACGCGGGGAAGATGTTCATTGATGCGACCTACGAAGGCGATCTGATGGCGGCCTCGGGCGTCGATTACCACGTCGGCCGCGAGGCGACGAGCCGTTACGGCGAGAAATGGAACGGTGTGCAGACCGGCGTGCTGCACCACCGCCATCATTTCGGCGTGCTGAAAGAGAAGATCAGTCCTTACGCTATTCCCGGCGATCCCGCGAGCGGCGTGCTGCCGCGCATCAGCACCGCGCCGCCGGGGGAATATGGTCAGGGCGACAAGAAAGTCCAGGCTTACTGTTTTCGCATGTGCCTCGCCGATCACCCGGACAACCGGGTCCCCTTCCCCAAACCCGCCGGGTATGACCCGAAGCAATACGAACTGCTCGTGCGCATCTTCGAGGCGGGCTGGCGCGAAACGTTTCAGAAGTTCGACCGCATCCCCAACCGCAAGACCGACACCAACAATCACGGGCCGATGAGCACGGACAACATCGGCTACAACTACGATTACCCCGAAGCGTCGTATGCACGCCGCCGCGAAATCATTCGTGAGCACGAGACGTATCAAAAAGGCTGGCTCTATTTCATCGCCAACGATCCGCGGGTGCCCAAGGATGTGCAGCAAGAGATGCGCCGCTGGGGGCTGGCCAAGGATGAATTCAAGGACAACGGCAACTGGCCGCATCAGATTTACGTGCGTGAAGCGCGGCGGATGACGGGCGCGTATGTCATGACGGAACACGAACTGCTCAAACAGCGGCCGACGCCCGATTCCGTCGGGATGGGGTCTTACGGCATTGATTCGCACAACATCCAACGTTACATCACGCCGGAAGGCGACGTGCAGAACGAAGGCGACATCGGCGTTTCAACCAACGGGCCGTATCAGATTGCCTACGGTGCGCTGGTGCCGAAGAAAGGGCAGGCGGACAACCTGCTCGTGCCGGTGTGCGTCTCCAGTTCGCACATCGCCTTCGGCAGTATCCGCATGGAGCCGGTCTTCATGATCCTGGGTCAGTCCGCCGCGACCGCCGCCGTCCTGGCGATTGACGGTAACTCGACGGTGCAGGACGTGCCGTATCCGAAACTGCGTGAGCAGTTATTGAAGGACAAACAGGTACTCCAATTCACCACCACGCAGGAAAAATAAGCGATGAAACTTTTATGGCGACTGGCGGCGATGTTGCTGCTGACTTCAACTGCCTTCGGACAAGGGAAAAAGTTTGACGTGGTCATTTACGGCGGCACGGCCGGCGGCATCATCACCGCCGTCTCGGCCGCCCGCGAAGGCCTGCGCGTCGCGGTGCTGGAGCCGAGTAAACACCTCGGCGGCATGGTCACCGGCGGGTTGAGCGCCACCGACCACGGGAAGAAGGAGACCGTCGGCGGCTACTCGCTGGAGTTTTACGAGCGCGTAGGGCGGCACTACGGCAAGGAGATCGAGTGGTACCCCGAGCCGCGCGTCGCCGAAAAAGTCTTTCACGAGATGGTCGCGGAGGCGAAGACGATCACGGTCTTCCTCCAGCACCGCCTGAAAGAGAAGGGCGGCGTCAGGAAGAGCAGGACGCGCCTGACCGAGATCCGGACGGAAAATGGTGGCGTGTTCCAGGCCGAGGTCTTCGTCGATGCAACATACGAAGGCGACCTGATGGCGCAGGCGAAGGTCTCTTACACCTGGGGCCGCGAAGGCGTCAGCCAGTACCAGGAATCGCTCGCGGGCGTGCGGCCCAAAGACCGCAATCACCAGTTCGACTTCCCCGTCCCGGCTTATGACGAAAACCGGAAACTAAAGCCTGAACTTTTTTATCACCCGCGCGGCTCGCTCGGCGCGGGTGATAAAAAAGTTCAGGCTTACAACTTCCGCCTGATCCTGACCCAAGAGGCGAGTAACAAAGTCCCCTTCCCGAAGCCGCCCGGTTACGATCCCAAACGCTACGAGCTGCTGGCGCGCTTCCTGGCCGAGTTCGTCAAGCAGAAGGGTCGGCCGCCGCGGACGGGCGAAATCCTCTTGCCGCGCGAGGTCGCGAATCACAAATGGGATTTCAACAACCGCGGCCCGTTCTCCACCGACTACATCGGCCAGAGCTGGGAGTACCCGGAGGCCGGCTACCGGCGGCGCGCGGAAATCTGGCAGGAGCACGTCGCCTACACCAAGGGCCTCTTCTACTTCCTGACCCACGACCCGCGCGTGCCCAAGCCCATGCAAGATGAACTCAACGAATTCGGGCTGGCGCGGGATGAGTTCACGGACAACGACCACTGGCCTTATCAGCTCTACATCCGCGAAGCGCGGCGCCTGGTCGGCGATTTCGTGGTGATGCAGAAGGACATTCAGACTGAACTCACCAAACCCGACGTCATCGGCATGGGGTCCTACAACAGCGACTCGCACAACGTCCAGCGTTACGTGACTGAAGAAGGCCACGCGCAGAACGAGGGCAACATGGAAGTGCCCGTGACGCCCTACCAGATCCCTTACCGCATCCTGCTGCCGAAGAAGAGCCAGGCGACAAATCTGCTGGTCCCGGTCTGCTTCTCCGCCAGTCATGTGACCTACTCGACGCTGCGGATGGAGCCGGTCTACATGATCATCGGCCAGGCCGCGGGGGTGGCGGCGAAGCTGGCAATTGACCAGCGAGTGGCGGTGCAGGACATTGACACGGCCGCGCTCACTGCGAAGCTCCGCGGACAGCGGGCGGTGATGGAGTGGAGGCGCCCGGAAGCCAGAAGCGAGACGAAACCATAATGGAGAGCGGCTCTGACAACGTGATCACCCATTCTGATAAAGCCGTCTGCGTCCCTCGTCACTCAGCGAGTCTCTCTTTGTTTTCATACATAACTCAACCACCAATCCTTGCGCCGGCGCTTTACCTCCGCAAACCAACGACAGAACGGGTACAAAAGCACTAAGCCAAGAAACCAAAATACATAGACCACCCACAACCCAAAGCCCAGATTGCCAGGGTTCGGTATGGGTCTGTCCAGCAAGCCGGTAAACAACCAGGCGATTGGTTGGCCGGCCAAGTAACCGGCCAACATCGCTAGGCCGTGCACCGTGATCCACTGCCCGAGATAGAAAAAGAGCGGCACTCGACCGAAGGTGATGAAGATGCGGGAGAGCGGGCCTTGCCCCAGGCGCTCAAACCACGGGAGCACGCTCATGGCCGTGCCGAGTGTCAGCAACAGAAACGACAACGAAGGTGGATACTTCGAGACGTTCAGAAAGGAAAGGACCGTGAAGACCGCTGTTTGCTGCGCGCTCCACGGATTGGGATCGCCGTATAAATTGATGCCTCGAATCAACACGAAACTGACCAACAACGCAGCCCCTAACCTGAATAAGATTCGTCGTCGCCGTTCCGCTTCCAACTGGTAGAGCGCGCCGAAAGCGTAACCCGCAGCTAAAACACCGATCCAAGGGATGAGCGGGTAGAGCACCAGGCCGTAAACAGTCGGCGTGAAGAAAATCACTCCCGGTTGATGGAACACCATCCAGACGGATGACCAAAAACCAGGGGCAGGTGTGCCGGGACCCTGCCAGGGCTTGATTTTAATCACGTCGAGCAAGTTATGCAGCACGATCATCGCTATGCCGCCGACCGCGATCACGCGCAGGGGCAGATGAATCAACGCCGCGAGGACGACCATCGAAACGCCGATGACCCAGATGACCTGCAGCATCAGCGCGAAGTGAAAATCGACGTTGAACCACACGATCACCCTGATGACGGTGAATTCGAGCAGCACTAACCACAGCCCGCGCGTGACCAGAAATTGAGACAACTCGGCTTTGCTTTTGCCGCGCGCCCCTTGCAGGAAAGCGCCCGTGCCGGCCAGAAACACAAACACCGGCGCGCAAAAATGCGTGATCCAACGAGTGAAGAAGAGAAGGGTGTTGGTTTTGGCGAGGTCCAACGGGTCGAAATTCAACACGTCACGGTGAATAAATTCGCGCGTGTGATCGAGCAGCATGATCGCCATCACTACGCCGCGCAGCAGGTCAACGGCATCTACGCGCGGAGGCCGGGTCTTTTTATTGCTGCGGTCTTCAATCATCAGTTTCTCTGCTTCGCCACCTTTCTTCATGGGCTTCGTTTCGTCGTCATCGGCGGGCGCAGTTTATCACTTGCGGGCGGGCCGGCCAAGGCGACGGTGCTGATGGGCCAATCCCACTAGCGGGCACCGCGCTGCTCATTTCAAACGGCCCCCGGGAATTCCCCCTTGACATTCATCTTGAATTCAAGTATCTTGATGTCAAGACATATTTAGAGGCGACAAGCCTCCGGCGAAAGGAGAAGGCCGACGATGGCGGAAGCAGACATTAGCGGCGTGCACCTCTGGCTCGTGCTCTCGAAGGCGGCCCGGTCAGTGGAGGCCCACGCGGTCAGAAGCATCGAAGCGTTAGAGATGTGCACCAGCGACTTCGCCGTCCTGGAGGTGTTGCTTCACAAGGGCCCGTTGCCCGTCAACACGATCGGCAAAAAGGTCCTCCTCACCAGCGGCTCGATCACCACGGCGGTGGACCGCCTGGAAAAGAGAGGGCTCGTCGAGCGCAAGAATTCACCCGAGGATAGGCGCGCACGGATCGTTCACCTCACCCGTGAGGGGCGTACCCTGATTAAGAAGGCCTTCGCCAAGCATGAGTCAGACATGGCGCGTGCCGCCTCAGTGATCGGGCCGGGAGAACGGGCCAACCTCCTCCACCTACTGAAGAAACTCGGGCGAGGGGCCGCCGAAGCTTTAGGAGAAGAACATGAAGACTAACGACCATCAGAAAGACGAAGTGAAAGTCAGGACAGACAATCAAGGGAAGGCTCGCGCCGTCGCGGGAATCGTCAACAGCATCGAGACGCTTGAGGGCGGAGGCTTCCTCGTGCGGCGCCCCTTCCCCAAGAGCGCCTTGACGGAATTCGACCCGTTCCTGCTGCTCGACGAGATGGGGCCAGTTGACCTCGGCCCGGATGAGGCCAAAGGGGCGCCGGATCACCCGCACCGGGGATTTGAGACGGTGACCTATGTCCTGGCCGGGCGGCTGGAGCACAAGGACTCACAAGGGCATGCCGGAAAACTCGGGCCCGGCGACGTGCAATGGATGACAGCCGGATCAGGGGTCGTCCACTCGGAAATGCCGGAGCCGGAGTTTGCGCGCACCGGCGGGCGGATGCACGCTTTTCAGCTCTGGGTCAATCTTCCCCAAGAAGACAAGCTGACTAGCCCGCGTTACCAGGAGATCCCGGCCGCCGGAATTCCGACGGTGCAGACGGAAGACGGCCTGACAAGAGTCAAAGTCATCGCGGGTGAGGCCCTGGGGGCGCGGGCCGTGATCGAGACGCACACCCCGATCATCTACCTGCACTATACGCTCCGGCCGGGTGCACATCTCGTGCAGCCCCTGCCGCGGGAGTACAACGCCTTTGCCTATGTCGTCGAGGGCGAAGGGCTCTTCGGGGCGGCCGCGGAGGCCGCGGGTGACGGGCAGATGGTGCTCTTTGCGAGGGACGGTGATGAAGTCTCGATGATGGTCCCCGAAGGCGCGGAGGCGCCGCTCGACGTGCTGCTCATCGCCGGAGTGCCGCTGGGCGAACCGGTCGCGCGCTACGGCCCGTTCGTGATGAACACCGAGGCGGAGATCTATCAAGCGATAGAAGACTACCGGAGCGGGCGGATGGGAGCGATCAACTTCTAAAGTATCAAGAGCGCAGAAGGGAGGAGAACCATGTCTCAAACAATTAACGAGCGCGCCGCAGGTGGCGCAATTTCGGCGGGGAAAGTTTTGAACATCACACTCTGGGTTTTGCAGATCGCGGCAGCCGCGATGTTTTTGATGGTGGGTTTCTTGAAGCTCTCGGGAAATCCGCAGATGGTCGGGACGTTCGAGGCGATCGGATTAGGGCAATGGTTTCGCTACCTGACGGGCGCGCTGGAGGTCACGGGAGCGCTGCTCCTGCTGATTCCGCGCCTCAGCGGGCTGGGCGCGCTCATCCTCGCCGGCGTGATGGTCGGGGCAGTGATGACGCACCTGTTCGTCATCGGCGGAAGCCCCTTGATGGCGATGATCCTGCTCGTCGTCACTGGCCTGATCGCATGGGGGCGGCGCGGGCGCACCATGAATCTTCTGTTCGGACGGCGACGATGAAAAATATGAGCGAGATCATGCGCGGTGTCCCCGCACCTGAAGCCCTGCTCCAGCGCCTGCGCGGTTTGAGCCGCGGCTTATTGAACCTGCACAAGGCACTGCTCGAGACAGAGCGTGCCGCTTACGAGCAAGTGCACGGGCGTGTCTCGGGCGGGGAACTGCTGCAACTTGTGATCAACCACGAGCAGTTCACCTGGCTGCGCTCGATCTCCGAGCTGATCGTGCGGATCGACGAGATGTTGGACGCGGACGAGCCGCTCGCGGCAGATGAGGCGGAATCGCTGCTCGCGCAAGCACGAACGCTGCTCACGCCGTCAGAGACGGGCAGCGGGTTCGAGAGGAGATACTTCGTCGCCCTGCAGCGTGAACCAGCCGCCGTGCTCGCGCACAGGGAGGTGAGGTTGACCCTGTCAGCCAGTGTTTAGGTTTCTCTGGGGGCGACATTTATGAAGAGCGACTTGCAGCCGGGTGGGGATCCTCCGGCTTTGGAAACTGTGATCGCCCCGCGCACCGGTGAGCTGGGTGGCGGTTTCAAGGTGCGGCGTGCCCTCCCTTCCTCCAAGCGTCGCCTGGTCGGGCCATTCATCTTCTTCGACCAGCTGGGCCCGGAGCTACTGCGAACGGGAGCCGGCCTCGACGTGGCTCCGCACCCGCACATCGGCCTGGCCACGGTCACCTACCTCTTTGAGGGAGAGCTCTTGCACCGCGACAGTCTCGGCACGGTCGAGCCAATCCGGGCGGGCGAGGTCAACTGGATGACGGCGGGACGCGGCATCGCCCATTCCGAGCGCACCCCGCCGGAGGTCCGACAGACAGATTCGCGACTCTTCGGCATCCAGTCCTGGGTCGCCCTCCCGCAGCGGGACGAAGAGACCGACCCGGCCTTTGCCCACCACGAGGCAGGCGAGCTACCGCTCATCGAAGGCGAGGGCAAGCGCGTGCGCCTCATCGCCGGCTCGCTCTACGGCGAGCGCTCGCCAGTTCACACGCTCTCGGAGATGTTCTACGCAGAGGCCACGCTTGAGGGCGGCGCCCGCTTACAGGTCCCGACTGAGCATGCAGAGCGCGCTGCCTACGTCGTCGAGGGCTCGGTCAAACTAACCCCGGACGACGGGGGCTTTGGCGAGGGGCAGCTCCTCGTCTTCAAGCCCGGTGAGCCGATCACGCTTGCCGCAACTGCGTCATCCCCTGCCCGGGTAATGCTGCTCGGCGGCGCACCGATGGATGGTCCGCGCCACATCTGGTGGAACTTCGTCTCCAGCTCGAAGGACCGGATCGAGCAGGCAAAGGCCGACTGGAAGGCGGGTCGGTTCACGCCGGTGCCGGGTGAAACGGAGTTCATTCCGCTGCCGAAGTCAGGGCCGGTTGTGGTGCGCTATCCATAGGCCGATTGAAAAGCTGTGAACCCTTTCCAGTTTGTGAGGTGATCTCAAGATGACAAGTGGCAGAAGGGAAGCAGGCGGCGAATCGCCGAAGGCTACTGGGAAGGAGTTTTCAGAATGACAAACCTGACAGGAAAGCGCGGCTGGATTACAGGCGCGAGCAGCGGGATCGGCAGCGCCACTGTCAAGTTGCTGGCCGAGGCTGGAACCGAAGTCATTCTCTCGGCGAGGCGCGCGGAGCGAATCGAGGCTCTGGCTCGTGAGATCAAGGCCGAGGGCGGGACGGCGCTGGTACGACCGCTGGATGTGACGGACAAAACCGCCAGCGAACGCATCGGTCGCGAACTGGCGGAATTGGGCGGCGTTCACATCCTCGACCGATAAGCCGATCACCCTCTTCTCCTATGGCTTCGCGACGCAGGTCGTGATCCTGGATGAGGATGGGCTATCCTGCCCCTGTGACTATGACTGATAACCGGAATCTTTCTGTGATCAGAGGCAAAAGGGAGCTGTTTGGGCGGCCTCCTTTTGTCGTCTTCAGCAATCTTGCGGCAGTTTAGGAGGGGAAGTTCATCCGTCGCAGCAGATCGGTGAAGCGCGGGTCTGAGCGCAGGCTATCTAGCCTGGGGTCAACTTTCAGCCGGAGCATCCCCGTGTCACGGTCCGCATAACCCCTTTCGAGCCAGGCGAAGGCCTGATCTTTCTCGCCCAGGCTGGCATAGATGTTGACGATCTCACAGGCTAAGATATGACGCTGCTTGGCCAGTTCCTCCAACTCGTCGAGCGCCTGCTGCGCTTCGTCCCTTTTGCCCTGCCTGGCATAGGCGTGTCCGAGCAGTGCTCTTAACTCCGGGTCCCTCGCTGAACAATAGGTGCTTGCCTGCTGCAGCTCGGCGATGGCCTCCTCATACATCCCTTTTTGCACATAAGCCACACCCAGCGTCAGGTGTGCGACGTAAAAGTGTGGGTCCATCTCTAGCATCTTTAAGGCTTGGTCGATCGCTTGATCGTACTGCCGGGTGAAGTAGAAATGGAGGGCGATACTATTGCTGATGAGGAGCGAGAGCGGATCCAGTTCCTGAGCTTGTCTCCTCTCCGCCAGAGATTCCTCAAACCGCCCCAGGGCTGTTAAGTAGAGGGCGTACCAGTGATGAGCGGTCGCATAGTTCTCCTTGAGCTCAAGGGCGCGCTTAAATTCCTTCTGGCCCCCAGCCAGTCCCAATCGTACATCGTTCTCAAGTATGCGAGTGAGGTATGAGCTTCGGCAAGCGTCTCATCGATCTCAAGGGCCTTCATGATGGCCGCCCTGGCTCTCGGCATGGCTTCCTTTGGCGACAGGAAATTGTAGTTACTCAACGATTGGTAGCAGTCGGCCAATCCGGCGTACGCGAGGGCATAAGTCGGGTCTTCTTCGAGCGCCTGCCGAAAGTACTCGATGCCTTTCCTCATCCCTTCTTCAGTCCGTTTGTTCCAGTGGTAACGGCCCTTCAGGTAATGCCGATAGGCCTCGGTGTTCTCGGTGTAGCGCTTGGTCAATCGCCGCTGCTCCTCACCCCGCAACTTGAGCCGTAGCTTCTCTGAGATCTCCTGGGCGATCTCTTCCTGGACCGCGAAGATGTCAGAGAGGCGGCGGTGGTACTGCTCACCCCAGAGCTGTGACCCATCGGCCACATCGACCAGTTCGGTCTTGATGACGAGCTGGTCACCAAGCGGCAGCACTCTGCCCAGCAGCACCGCTTGCACCTGGAGCTGGCGCCCGACCTCTTGCGGGTCGACCGCTTGGCCTTTGTAGCGAAAGACGGTGCTCCGCGCCATGACACGCAGTTGGGGCAGGTGCGAGAGGCTGTTGATCAGGCTTTCGGTGATCCCGTCACTGAGGTATTCCGCCTGCGCATCCGCACTCGCGTTGGCGAGCGGCAAGACAGCCAGAGAATTAATCGCCTTACCGGATCGCGGCCGGCGTGACGGCCGCGCGGTGCGGCCCGACATCACCGAAGCACTATCAGCCTGCAGTTCCAGCCGCTGCTTGAGCTGCTTGAGATCGGTGAGCAATTCCCTGGCGGTTTGATAGCGCTCCGCCTGGCCCTTCTCCAAGCAGTCTCTGATCAGTCGCTCCAACTCCTCCGGGATCGCTCTCCCTGACCCGGCCAATGCGGGCGGATCGTCCCTCAGGATGGCGGCCATTGTTTCCGCCGTGCTTTCACGCGCAAAGAGTTGCTCCCCGGTCAGCATTTCGTAGCACACGCTCCCGAAGGAAAAGAGGTCGCTCGGCGCCTCGACCACCTCTCCGCGCACCTGCTCCGGCGACATATACACCACCGTCCCCCTGACCGTCCCCGGCTGGGTCGTCTCGGCCACCGTCGACCAGCTTGGCGCCTCAACTGAGACTTGGCGTTTCACGCGGGCGATGCCGAAGTCCAGAATCTTCACCCGGCCCTCGGTGGTCAGAAAGATATTTTCCGGCTTCAGGTCCCGGTGAATGATCCCTTTGGCATGCGCCGCTTGCAGTCCTTCCGTCACCGCGATCCCGATCTCCACTGCCTCCCGCCACTCCAGTGCCGAGCGCTTCAGCCGGGCGCCTAAGGTCTCGCCTTCGAGCAACTCCATGACCGCATAGCTCACCCCGTGCTCGGTCCCGAAGTCATGGATGGCCAGGATGTTGGGATGCGAGAGCGCCGCCACGGCCCGCGCCTCACGCTCGAAGCGGCTCAGCGCCTCCGGATCATCGGCCAGATGCGGCGGCAAGATTTTGACTGCCACTTCGCGGCCGAGGCGCGTGTCCTTGGCGCGATAGACTTCACCCATGCCACCCGCGCCCAAGAGGGAGAGCATCTGGTAGCGGCCGAGCTCCCGCCCGACCATTGACCGGGCTGGCTCCTCAGCCAGCGCCCCCGCCACGACCGCGCCCGGGGGCCGCTCCATGAGATGCGCGGCTTGCTCCTCATAGGCGAGCAGCGACTCTACCTCCTGGCGCAAGTCCGGATCGCCGGCACAGGCCTGGTCAAGAAAGGCAGCCCGCTCTTCGGGTGCGCGCGCCAGGGCGGCGTCGAGCAGACGGCCGATGTGCTGATACCGTTCGGGAGTCATGTCATGGGTCATGGGTCGTCAGTCGTGGGTCATTGGCGAAGGACAAAGGACTAATGACCCAGGACTAATGACTATATGCTCAGCTCCCGCAGGAGCCACATTTTGGCCAAGCGCCAATCGCGCCTGACCGTGTCGGGTGAGACCTTGAGGATCTCTGCCGTCTCCTCGACGCTGAGTCCGCCGAAGTACCGCAATTCCACGACCTGAGCCTGCCGCCGGTCGAGGGCGGCCAGCGCGGTGAGCGCATCATCAAGTGCAACCAACTCCGCAGCTTGCCCCCGAGAGACCGCCGCGGCTTCATCCAGAGAGATGACCTGTGCCTCACCTCCACGCTTGAGGTTGTGGCGAGCGCGGGCGTAATCGACCAGGATATGACGCATCACCTGAGCGGCGACCCCGAAGAAGTGGGCGCGGTTCTGCCAGCGTCTCTCTGGCTGCTCCACCAAGCGGAGATAGGTCTCATTGATGAGCGCCGTGGTTTGCAGGGTGTGGGCCGGATCTTCGCGGCTCATGTAACGCTTCGCCATCACCTTCAACTCGGCGTAGATCAAAGGCATCAGCTTGTCGAGGGCAGCTTGATCCCCCTTGCCCCACTCCAGGAGCAATCGGGTCACTTCCTGTGGCGAGGGTGCCATCATCAAAATCCCCTTCGTGTCATAAACTCAACGGCAGACAGGAATAATTATATCACCTTGCCGCAGGCTTAGCCGCGACCGGCGGCCTTTTCCGTGCCCGATGGATCTTTGGCCCGGACGCGTGGCGGCGGGTCGGGCACGGAAGAGGAGGAGGCCGCAAAAAAATTTTCGAGGGCCTTCACGTTTTCGGACGCGAATTACGCTTATGTAGGTGAGAGCAAAAATAGAGTGGCCCTCAGCGTGGCGAAGCAGGCGGTCAAGAGACCGACGCCGCTAGTGGTAATCCGAGGGCGGATGGTTTCACCCGCCGCTCCGGATTCCATTTTCCATTTGCGATTTATCATTTGTCATTTGTCATTGACTCCGACGGCTCGCAATGGCAAATGAAAAAATCGATTACACTCGAATAATTTTGCCCTTGAACTTAGCTGGATCAAACCAAGCTCATTGAGGAATTGGTGAGGCTTCATGAGTATTAGCAACATAACGGCGGCTAGACGCGTAAGCTGAGGGGGCCCAATCACACTTCTCCAGCGCTCTGACCGCTAAATATGCTGACCATACTCGATACTTTTGCAAGGTAGTAAACAACTACTCTCAACTTTGAATGATCTGGATTTCCGTGTTGATGTCATAGTGTGCCATCGCCTCACTCTGATTTCAAGATACAAGCGCTAACTCTAACCATTAAACACAACGGAGGAATTCCTATGTCGAGAAAACTGAAATCTTGCATTAGCACATTTATGCTCACTATCACAATTGCTAGCATGGTTTTAGGCCAAAGCGTTCCGCCACAACCCACAGCTAAGCGGGACCGATTCGGCGCGTATCATTGGACAGGCGATTTCACCGCTTGGCCTTTCACTCCAGATCGGCTCAATTGGGGAGCAGATTTGGCTAGCTCTGTCAATACCAAAACCCTTCGCGTCGGCATGGGTCCAAGTAATGGTTACAATATTAATACCCAGGATTCTGTCTGGATCGAGGATGCGGTTCCCGCTGGGGGGGTACAACTTGGGGAAGAGAGTTGGAATTTTGTGAGCGCCAATCCTATCCCCCTCTCCGGTAACTCGGCTCATCAGTCGGCCCTCATGTCCGGCTCCCACCAACACTTCTTTGTTAGTGCCACTGACACTTTAAGGATTAATAGTGGAGATGTGCTCTTTACCTACGCCTACCTGGACCCAGCCAATCCGCCAAGCGAGATCATGCTCCAGTGGACCGAGGGCACGACCTTTGAGCATCGGGCTTACTGGGGTTCTAACATCATCGGTCTAGGCACCGACGGCACGGCCAGCCGCCGGTTTATGGGGCCGCTGCCGCCGACCGGGAAGTGGGTCCGGCTCGAGGTTCCGGCGAGCAGCGTCGGGGTAGAAGGGCTGACCTTGAATGGCATGGCTTTCTCTCTCTACAATGGCCGTGTTACCTGGGATCGCGCAGGAGCTACGAAAAACGAAACCGTCTGGATCGAAGATGCGGTTCCCGCTGGGGGGATACAACTTGGAGAGGAGAGCTGGAATTTTGTGAGTACCAACCCTGCTCCCTTCTCCGGTAACTCGGCTCACCAGTCGGCTCTCATGTCCGGTTCCCACCAGCACCTCTTTGTTAATGCCACCAACACCTTGACTGTTAATACTGGTGACAATCTCTTCACCTACGTCTACCTGGACCCGGCCAATCTGCCGAGCGAGATCATGCTCCAGTGGACTGAGGGCACGACCTGGGAACATCGCGCCTACTGGGGCTCGGACATCATCGGCCTAGGCACCATCAACTCGGCCAGCCGCCGGTTTATGGGGCCATTGCCGCCGACCGGGAAGTGGGTCCGGCTCGAGGTCCCTGCCAGCAGCGTCGGAGTCGAAGGGTTGACACTGAATGGCATGGCTTTCTCTCTCTACAATGGCCGTGTTACCTGGGATCGCACAGGGGTTATGAAAAATGAAACCGTCTGGATCGAAGATGCGGTACCGGATGGAGCCACGCCATCGGGAAGCTCTGACACCTGGAATTTTGTGAGTGCGAACCCAACGCCACTTTCCGGCAAAATAGCCCACAAGACGAATCTCGTCTCCGGTATCCACAAAATTTACTTCTCAGGGGCACAAGATACTATGAAGGTCAATACCGGGGATAATTTATTTGCTTATGTCTATCTAGACCCAGTCAATCCACCGAGTGAAGTGATGCTGGAGTGGAATGATGGTACTTGGGAGCATCGGGCCTACTGGGGAGCTAATCTTATTGACCCCAGCAATGGTTGTGGTAGCTGCGGTACTGATGGAACAAACAGCCGCCGCAATATAGGCTCTTTGCCACCGACTGGGAGGTGGGTCCGGCTAGAGGTGGCCGCCAGTCGAGTGGGGTTGGATGGCAGGACAATAAACGGTTTCTCCCTCTCGCTGTATCACGGCCGAGCCACATTTGACCGAGCTGGGAAAATCCCCGACCTCGCTCAGGTAGCAGCCACCCAGGCTTATGATACACTTTTCAGCAATCCCAACTTTAATACGTACCTGATCACTACCTACTCTAGCGGTGACGGTAATAACAACTGGCTTGATGGCTATACGGCGGAGGAATCTTTAGTAGAACGTAATGAGATCGGGCGTTTAGGTGATTATCTCCTTTACCCTGGTCGCTATCCCAACAAGACCTTTATCATTCTAAACTGGGAGGGCGATCATGCTTTTGCCGACAGCAAAGAAAACCAAACTGTCTGGATCGAGGATGCGGTTCCCGCTGGGGGGATACAACTTGGGGAAGAGAACTGGAATTTTGTGAGCGCCAACCCTGCCCCCTTCTTTGGTACCTCAGCTCATCAGTCGGCTCTCATGTCCGGTTCCCACCAGCACCTCTTTGTTAATGCCACCAGTACCTTGACGGTTAATACGGGTGACAATCTCTTCACCTACGTCTACCTGGACCCGGCCAATCCGCCAAGCGAGATCATGCTCCAGTGGACCGAAGGCACGACCTGGGAGCATCGCGCCTACTGGGGTTCCAACATCGTCGGTCTAGGCACCGACGGCACGGCCAGCCGCCGGTTTATGGGGCCGCTGCCGCCGACCGGGAAGTGGGTTCGGCTCGAGGTCCCAGCGAGCAGCGTCGGAGTCGAAGGGTTGACACTGAATGGCATGGCTTTCTCTCTCTACAATGGCCGTGCTACCTGGGATCATACCGGGGCCGATCGCATTGCAGGAAACAGAAATGGCCCGACAAATAGATGGGATGATTTTAAAAACTGGATTCAGGTTAGGTCAGATGGCGTTAAAGACGCTCGCGGCAGGAACTCTGGTAGCTCCGCCCATCTTTACTCAGGTCTAGAGTTCTTCCAGACCTATAGTACTGATGGGAATGGGGACTTCTATCTCGATCAGTACGGTCAACTGGTCCGCTGTGGCACTACCTCTGATAATGCATTCTTTCCAAATAAATATCGCTGCGTAATCGACTATGTTGCTCCCCAGGTGGATGTTGATTACTACTCCTTTTCTTCCTGGCAAACCATCAACCTCAAACATCCAATGTGGGCAGGGCCGCCCTATTATGGCGGGCCTACCTTATCCTTGAGGGATACTTTTAAGTCCAATCTCGGTTTCGCCCTGAATAAGGTAAAAGCTACTCGGCCAAGCGCTGATGAAGTTAACTTCATTGTCGGCGAGTGGGCATTTTACCCAGAAGTATATGGCGACAACGCTGTAAGTTATGTCAATGAAATGTTCGGTGCTTTCAATCTGGATGATCCAAGCGCCTTTCACGTGTCTTATTTATATTACTGGCAAACCACCCCTGGGCTTTTCAATAGTATCGGGGGGACAATAACTCAATCTGCGGTAGGAGCTGCCTTCAAGAATAATCTCCCTTGAGTGCTATGTCACATATTGTTTGTGAGAATACGGAAGACGTTAAATCTACATGCTTTGTATTTTAGCCGCAATTCTATTGGCTGAATTGAGCATTGTTAGTTCAAGTGCGCTTCTTATTCTCACAAACAATATGTGACAAATACTCATATTCTTCAGGTGACATAGTGTCGGTAGTCAGCACGTCTTGTGCAAGTGAGTGAGGTCAGCACTGATTCATTCACCTGACCAACATGTGGGACCAAAGTCTTTACAGAAAGCACATTTTGTTCCCTTCGCTGCTCTCTCCGCTCTATTTGTCAGTCCATTCCGGGATGCGGCCCGGAGTCCAAGGGGCGCCCGCGGACTCCATCCCCTTCTCTAGCTTGGCGAGATCACCCTCGACCAGCGCCCGCAGCTTGGCCAACTCCTGTTTGAACTCCTGAGCGGCGATGTTGTACTGATCGACCTGCGTCTGCGTCGGGCGCGAAGTCGACATCCGCTGCTGAGCGACGATGCCGTTGACCCGCTCACTGATCGAGGCCGGCGTGTTCTCATTCCGGGCGCGGAGGATGTTGTCACCGCGTAGAGTGCGCAGGATCTCATTCGTCCGCCTCTCGATGACTGCTGCCTCATCCGTCAAATGTTGGGAGGCCGCCGGGGTCTCCTGCAGCGCACGCTTGGCCAAGCCAAGGCGTGTCTTCAGCGCGTTGGCCGTTTCCACCGCCCCCGTCACCGCACGTTGCAAGCGGGCAACCTTCTGCTGAAATTCTGCGAGCGCCGCCCGGTCCGCCGTGGCCATCGTCAACGTCCCGTCTACGACGACGGAGAATGATTGCGGGCTCGCGAGCGGCGTCGTGACACCGTTCACTCGCTTGGCCAAGGAGACGGTGAAACGGCCCAGCATGACCAACGGGCCTGACGGGCCTTCATTGAACAGCTCTTCTTCAGCGCTCGGGGGCCGCGGCGGTGCGAGCGCTGGCGCCGGATAGCGCAGGTCCCAGGTCACGCGCTGAAGGCCCGCGGTGACCGGGCCGGTGAGTTTGCGGACGACTCTCCCCGCGGCGTCCGAGACGGTTAAGATCACGGCCGGGGCTTCTTCCTCTTCCTCCGCCCTCAATTCATCCTGAGTCGGGTAGGCGAGGGCCGCTCCAGTCTTGGCTGCTTCCTTCTCTGCCTCCTGGCGCCGCTGCTTTTTGGTCTTGAGCGGTTCCTTGAGGTAGTAGGTCACAGTCGCGCCGAAGGGCGGATTGTCTCCGGTGTAGAACGCCTCCCCTTGAAAAGATTTCCCGCGCCCGCCCAGGGGCTGCGACTGGATGTACATCGCCGCGTCTTTGACGGGGAAGGTCGTGGCCTCTTGCTTGAGCATCTCGGGCTTGAGCGTTCGCAGCGGCGTGTAGTCATCGAGGATGTAGATACCGCGCCCGAAGGTGGCCACGACCAGATCGTTTTCGCGCTTCTGAATCACGAGGTCGCGGACCGCAATCGTCGGCAGGCCGCCCTTGAGCTGAATCCACTTCTGCCCGCAGTCAAGGGTGAAGAACAGGCCGAACTCCGTGCCGACGAAGAGGAGTTCAGGGTTGACCGGGTCTTCCGCGATGGCCCACACCGGGCCGTTCGCCGGCAGGTTGCCTTTGATCGGAACCCAGGTCTTGCCCGCGTCGGCGCTCCTCAACAGGTAAGGGGCGAAGTCGCTGTTCTGATGATTATTGAAAGCCGCGTAGACGACGTTCGCGTCGTGCTGCGAGGCGACGATGCGGCTGACGTAGGTCGCGGCGGGGACGCCGGAGAACTTGTCGAGCTTGCGCCAACTCGCGCCGCCGTTCTCCGTCACCTGGATCAAGCCGTCGTCGGTGCCGACGTAGATCAGCCCCTCTTTCTTCGGCGATTCGGCGAGCGCAACCACGTTGCCGTAGAAGGAGGTCGAGGCGTGCTTCGCCACCGCGTCGGGGCCCCAGACCTTGCCCATCACCGGCAGCTTGTCGCGGTCCAGCGCCCGCGAAAGTTCGCCGCTGACGGCCTTCCAACTCTCACCGCGGTTGTCGCTGCGGAAGAGTTTGTTGGCGGCATAGTAAAGCCGCGTGTGCGAATGCGGGCTGATGATGAAAGGCGAGTCCCAATTGTAGCGCAGCGGCTCTTCGCCTTTCCCGGCCAGGGGCTGAACGCCCAGGCGCTCGCCGGTGCGCTTGTCGAAACGCACCAGGACGCCGTATTGCAACTCGGCGTAGATGGTATTCGGGTCCTCGGGATCGACTTGGGAGCGGAAGCCGTCCCCGCCCTGAGTGACGAACCAGTCCGCGTTCGTAATCCCCGATGCGCTCCGCGTGCGGGACGGGCCGCCCATGCTGAAGTTGTCCTGCGTGCCGCCGTAGACGTGATAGAACGGGGTCGCGTAATCCACCGCCACGTCATAAAACTGCGCGAGCGGCAGGTTGGCCTTGAAGTTCCAGGTCGCGCCGCGGTCGAAGCTTTCATAGACCCCGCCGTCACAGCCTGCGAGGTAATAGTTCGTGTTCTCGGGGTCGATCCAGAGGACGTGGTTGTCAACGTGTTTGGACTTCTCGCCGAGCGGGCGCAGCGTCTTCCCGCCGTCGTCCGAAACCATGATGAAGACGTTCATCACGTAGAGGCGGTCAACGTTCTTCGGGTCGGCGAAGATTTGCCCGTAGTACATCGCGGTGGTGTCGAACTCGTTACGTCTCTCCCAGGTCGCCCCGCGGTCGGCGGAGCGGAAGATGCCGCCTTTTTTGTTGGCCGCCTCAATCGTCGCGTAGAGCACGTTAGAATCGACCGGCGAGATCGTGAGCCCGATGCGGCCCATGTCGTCGGTCGGGAGCCCCGCCTTCAACTTGGTCCAGGTCGCCCCGGCGTCGGTCGATTTGTAGATCGCACTCTCCGGGCCGCCATTGATCAATGTCCACACGTGGCGGCGGCGCTGGTAGGAGGCGGCGTAGAGCACGTCCGGGTCCTGCGGGTCCATGACGACATCCGTCACGCCCGTGTTCTCGCCGACGGACAAAATATTCTTCCAGGTCTTGCCGCCGTCGGTGGTCTTGAAGAGCCCGCGGTCGCCGCCCGGCCCCCAGAGCGGCCCCTGTGCCGCGACGTAGACTGTGTTCGTATGGCGCGGGTCGATGACGATGCGGCCGATGTGCTCAGATTTCTTCAGCCCCACGTTCTTCCAACTCCGGCCGCCGTCGTCGGAGCGGTAGACGCCGTCGCCGTAAGAGACCGAACGCTGGCTGTTATTCTCGCCCGTGCCGACCCAGACGACCGAAGAGTTCTTCGGGTCGAGGACGACCGTGCCGATCGAATATGAGCTCTCGTTGTCGAAGACGGGCGTCCACGTCGTGCCGGCGTTGATGGTCTTCCACACGCCGCCCGACGCGGCGGCCACAAAATAGCGGCTGCGGTCGGTCGGATCGACCGCGAACGCGACGACGCGCCCGGAGGTAAACGCGGGGCCGATGGAGCGGAGTTTCAACCCGGCGAAGGTCGGGGCCGACATCGGGTCTGCGGGCTTCTTGGCGTCAGCCTGCTGCGCTTTCTCGGCATCTGGTTTCTCTTCCTGAGCCAGGACCGGCAGCAGCGCGACGGTGGAGAGTAAAAGAATCAGCGGGAGCTTGGGGAGTGTTCTCATAGTCGGGTATCCTTCATTGAGGCTGAAACCTCATTTTTCTTTTTGCCAAGTGGCAAACAAAATCCGCTGGCTGTGCTGTCGTCGCCTCACTAGAAGGCCGCGACGCTGCGTCAGCGGGCGGATTGATTCCGAATTTTGATTGGAAAAATGCGAGCCTTGATGAGCAGGTCTAAAGCTTCCTGAACCAGCCTGGCTTGATCGCACGGCTGACCACCTCTCTGTCGCTCGGCAGTCTGGAGGATGTCGAGCGCCAAGGCTTGGTCTTCGCGAATGTAGGTCGTGATCTCAACCAGTCCCGGCGCCTCGTCTTCAGGCCTCTGAATGATCAGCGCTTCTTCGCCTGCCCCTTTGTCGAGATAATCTTTTTTCATGTCGGTTGATGCTATGGCTTTCAAGAAGATGGAATAAACCCGTCCGTGGTCCCGCGACCTGTCAGGTTGCGGCTGCGTGCACACTCAGCCTTTTGATCTCCACCAGCCCTTTGAATGAAAGCCTCCGCAACCTGACAGGTCGCGGGACATGTTTTTCTTGAACTCTATAGCTAAGCTGCCGCGACAGATCAGTCTTGTCCCACTGCCGCCGGCTCCGTTAGCGCTGGCTGGGACCGGTGCGGCTCGCCTTTGATCGCGACGCGGTACCACTTGCGGGCCGAGCCGATGATGACGATCACCAGGCCCACCATCAACAGCGCCGTGATCGAGGTCTCCAGGTACCCGTTAAAGCTGGTCTCCGGCGCCTGCGCCCGCGGCCAGTAGTTGTCGCGGATATTCTGATAGCCGGCCGTCATCTCGATCACGCTGATGAATGCCAGCGGGACGAGCGTCACCCAGGCGTAGCGCGCTCGGCCGGAGTTGATGATCACCGTCGTCCCAACCGCGAGCGCCACGCACGCGAGCATCTGGTTGGCCATCCCGAACAGCGGCCAGATGGTGGCGATCGTGCCGTACCAGATGAGGTAGGACCAGGAGAAGACGGCGAGGAAACTCGCGATCACCGCGCCCGGCAGCCAGTCGGTCCGCCCGAATGGCTTGTAGATGACGCTGAGCGTCTCCTGCATCAAGAAGCGGGCCACGCGCGTGCCCGTGTCGACCGTGGTCAAGATGAAGAGGGCTTCGAACATGATCGCGAAGTGATACCAGTAGCTCATCAGCCCCTTCATCCCCGGAATCCCGGAGAAGATCTGCGCCATCCCGACGGCCAAACTGACGGCCCCGCCCGTGCGCCCGGCCAACCGCTGCTCGCCGACGGCCGCGGTGAGCGCCGGCAGGTTGATGTCGGTGAAGCCCATTGACTGAAGCGTGCCTTGGACTTTGGCGAACGCGGCGACGGGGACGTTGATCTGGAAGTAATCGTGCGGGAACATCGAGGAGGCGGCAATCAGCGCCATCACGCCGACGATTGACTCACACAGCATCGCGCCGTAGCCGATGGGCCGCGCGTGGGTCTCCTTGTCGATCATCTTCGGCGTCGTCCCCGACCCGACCAAAGCGTGGAAGCCTGAGATCGCGCCGCAGGCGATGGTGATGAAGACGAAGGGAAAGACTTTGCCCGGAATGATCGGCCCTCCGCCCGCCGTGAAGCTGGTGAAGGCCGGCATCTTGAAGGCCGGATGCACGATCAGGATGCCGAGGGCGAGGAAGGTAATCGAGCCGATCTTCATGTACGAACTCAGGTAGTCGCGCGGGCAGAGCAGCAGCCACACGGGGAGCACCGAAGCGACGAAGCCGTAGATCGCGATGGCGAGCGTGATCCCGTTCTTCTCGAACCTGAAATAGGGCGCGAGCGCGGAGTCCTGCACGAATTTGCCGAAGATCACCGCGAAGATCAGGCAGACCACACCGATGATTGTCCCTTCAATGATCTTACCCTTCCGCCAGCGGTACATATACATCCCCATAAAGAGGGCGATGGGGATGGTCGTCGCGATCGTAAACATGCCCCACGGGCTGTCACTGAGAGCATTGACCACGGCCAGGCCTACGCCTGCGAGTGCGACGATCAGGATGATCAGAATGGCAATCGTGGCCACGACGCCGGTCACGCGGTCAATCTCACGCCGCGCGATCTCCGCTAGCGACTTGCCCCCGCGCCGCATCGACGAGGCCAGGATGACGAAGTCGTGGACGGCGCCGCCGAGCACCACCCCGATCACCAGCCACAGCAGCCCCGGCAGAAATCCGAACTGTGCCGCCAGCACCGGCCCGATCAACGGCCCCGGCCCGCTGATCGCTGCGAAGTGGTGGCCGAACAGGACGTACTTGTTCGTCGGCTGGTAATTCTGCCCGTCGTACATCGTGTGCGCCGGGGTCGGCCGCGCGTCATCAAGGGCCAGGACTTTCGCGGCGATGAAGGCGCTGTAGTAGCGGTAGGCAATGGCGTAAATGCACAGCACGCCGATCAGCACAGGTACGGCATTGATCGTGAGGCTGGTCATAAATTCTCCTTGAGGCGGGGAGACCGACGGCCGATGACTATTGCCCGGCCGCTGATGCCTAGCCCCTGGTTTTACTCATCACTATCGAATTTGATGTTCAAGCGCTTGAGGAACTGCCGGTCTTCCGGACTGATCTCGGTGATGCGCTCCTCGACCGGGATGTCGCTAAACGGGATCGGCTCTTCCTCGCGCTCGGCCGGCTTCTCCTTGAAGGCGATGGTCGCCTCAAGCACCAGGAAGACCTCGTTGCCGGTGGCGCGGATGCGGTCAAGCGCCTCGTTCACGGATTCCGAATCGTTGATTGAACTGTTGATCGCCTCGCCCAACTCCCTCACCAGTTTTTGCAAGTATTCGTCCAAACTTCAAGCCTCGCAGGGTAAATTAAAGCTGATTGCGGAAGACATTATAGCCGACTTCGCCGGGCGCCGCACGGGCATTTGCCTTCGGTCGCGGCGGCGGCGCGTGGTAGAATGACGCCGGAAGTTAAAAGACAGTGATGAGTAATGAGTGATGAGTGATGAGTAGAGGACACCCATCACTCATTACTCATCACTCATCACTCTTATGAATACCACTAAAGCCAAAGAGCGCAAAGAGCGATTTGCCACCTCTTCCGGGATCGAGCTCAAGAACCATTTCACGCCGCCGGACGCTGCGGTCGATTACCAGCGCGACCTCGGCGAGCCGGGCCAGTACCCGTTCACGCGGGGCGTCTATGAAACGATGTACCGGGGGCGCCTCTGGACGATGCGCCAGTACGCCGGGTTCTCGACGGCCGAGGAGTCGAACCGCCGCTACAAGTATCTGCTCGCCCAGGGCACGACCGGCCTCTCGGTCGCCTTTGATCTGCCCACCCAGATCGGCTACGACAGCGATCATCCGCTGGCGGCCGGCGAGGTCGGGAGGGTCGGCGTGGCGATCGATTCGCTCGCCGATATGGAGGCGCTCTTTGACGGCATCCCCCTGGACCGCGTCTCGACCTCGATGACGATCAACGCGACGGCCGCGATCTTACTCGCGCTCTACATCGCGGTGGGGCGCAAGCAGGGCGTGCGCGAGGGCCAACTGCAAGGCACGATTCAGAACGATATTTTGAAGGAGTACATCGCCCGCGGCACTTACATCTACCCGCCGAAAGCCAGCTTGCGCATCGTCACCGACATCTTCGCCTACTGCGCCCGCGAGGTGCCGAACTGGAACACGATCTCGATCTCGGGCTACCACATCCGCGAGGCCGGATCAACCGCCGTGCAGGAAGTCGCCTTCACCCTCGCCGACGGGATCACTTACGTCCGGGCGGCGCTGGAGGCTGGTTTAGACGTGGATCGGTTCGCCCCGCGTCTGGCCTTCTTCTTCAACGCGCATAATAATTTTTTGGAGGAGGTGGCCAAGTACCGGGCCGCCCGCCGGCTGTGGGCCCACATTATGCGCGAGCGGTTCGGAGCCCGAGACCCGCGCTCGCTGATGCTGCGCTTCCACACGCAGACTGCCGGCTCGACGCTCACCGCGCAGCAGCCCGAAGTCAATGTCATCCGCACGACGATCCAGGCCCTGGCCGCGGTGCTCGGCGGCACCCAGTCGCTACATACGAATGCGCGTGACGAAGCATTAAGCCTGCCGACCGAAGATGCGGCGCGGGTCGCGCTCCGCACGCAGCAGGTAATCGCCTACGAATCGGGCGTCGCGGACACGGCCGACCCGCTCGCCGGCTCGTATGCGGTTGAGTACCTGACCAATGAGATCACTCGCGGCGCGACGGACTACATCGCGAAGATCGATGAGATGGGCGGCATGCTCGCCGCCATCGAGGCGGGCTACGTGCAACGCGAGATCGAGCGCGCGGCCTACGATTACCAGAAGGCGGTTGAGGCGCAGGAGGAGATCGTCGTCGGCGTCAATAAATTTCAAGTCAAAGAAGAGCCGCCGATTCCGACGCTGCGCATCGATCCGGCGAGCGAGCGAGCGCAAGTCGAACGAGTGAGGCGGGTACGCGCTGAACGTAATACGTCAGCGGCCATGACGGCGCTTGAGGCGGTCGAACGCGCAGCCCGGTCGGGCGAGAACTTGATGCCGCCGATCATCGCGGCGGTTGAGGTGTATGTGACATTGGGCGAAATTTCGGACCGGCTGCGGGCGGTATTCGGGGAGTATACAGAAGCCATTTAGCGTATCATAAAGGGAGGCAGCCAAAGGTGCGTGACGTTGAAATCTCACCCAGAAACGTTTATTGAAGAAGATTATATTGAGCGGCTAGCGGTGCGATACCTGGCAAGCTACGAAAGGGTCTTTGGCCGGTTCAGGCATTGAGTCGGAGTAAAGGAGAGCAGCTTATGCACGAGATATTGCTGTCAGTCAGTCATCAGAGCTTGGGCAAAATCCTCGAACAACTGTGCGAGTCTCCCGAGGTGAAAGCTTCGCCAGAGTTGACCGAGCGGCTTCGCCAGGCGATCTTTTTTCATCAGCAAGTGTCAGTTGAATTTCAAGAGCTGCTACAGGCATATCAAGACCTCAGGGAGGAGCGATCACGATTAACCAGAGAACTTGATGAGAGAGTCTGCAACAGAATATCGCCATCTCAGTTCAGCCAATACGAAAAAATGCGCGACGCCGGTTCCAGGCCGCCCGACGTTTATCTGGCCGCTAAAAACGATGGGCTTGATGAAATCGAGGCCATCAAGGTGTTGCGTCAGGTGTTCCATTTCTCTTTGAGAGAGGCAGAAAGCGCCATCGCCGAAGCCGAAAGGGAGTTCCAGCACACCAAATGACCGTGAGTTTGTGATAAGCTAAAGCCGCTAAACGATTAAGAAGACGGAAGGAGTTTGATGATGCATGATTCCCTGACCATTCAGGAACTGCGCGAGCAGTATGAAGACCTCCAGCGCCGCGTCGCTGAGTTGCGGAGGTTTCTTTGACATTGAGACGAAGCGTGCTGAACTCCAAAGCTTAGAAGCGCAGGCGGCGGCGCCTGACTTCTGGTCCGACCAGGAGCGTGCACAGAAAGTTCTGCAGCAGCGTGCCCGCCTTGAGCGCGCTGTCAACACGGCTGAGAGTCAGGCGCGGACGGTGGATGACATCGGCGTGCTCTTTGAGTTTGCCGATGAAGATGCAAGCTCGGCGGCCGAGCTACGCGAGACCCTCCAGCGCCTCGCCCGTGAGGTCGAAGAGAGCGAGACGGCCATGCTGCTCGGGGGTGAAAACGACGCGCGCAATGCGATCGTGGCCATCAACGCCGGGGCGGGCGGCACGGACGCCCAAGACTGGGCCGAGATGCTACTGCGAATGTACCTGCGCTGGGCCGAGCGGCAGGGCTTTAAGACCGAGATGCTCGACTATCAGCCGGGCGAAGAGGCGGGGATCAAGTCGGCGACTTTCCGGGTCGAGGGCGATTACGCCTACGGGATGCTCTCCGGCGAGGCGGGCGTGCATCGCCTGGTGCGGATGTCACCCTTCAACGCGGGGCAGAGCCGCGAGACGAGTTTCGCTTCCGTCTTCGTCTCGCCGGAGATCGACGAAGATATCGAGGTCGAGGTGCAAGACAAGGACCTGCGCATCGACACTTACCGCTCGACGGGCGCGGGCGGCCAGCACATCAACACGACCGACTCGGCGGTGCGCATCACGCACCTGCCGACGGGGATCGTCGTCACCTGTCAGAATCAGCGCTCGCAGCATCAGAACCGTGACGTGGCCATGCGCGTCCTGAAGTCGCGCCTCTATGAGTTGGAGCTGGAGAAGAAGCGTGCCGAGACCAATCGGCTCGCCGAGGCCAAGCGCGACATCTCCTTCGGCTCTCAGATCCGGAACTACGTGCTGCACCCTTATCGTCTGGTCAAAGACGTGCGCACTAAGTATGAGACCAGCGACGTGGACGCCGTGCTCGGCGGCGAGATCGACGAATTCATCAAGGAGTATCTGCTCGCGAAGCGCACTGTCGCGGCATAAACAAAAGTGATGAGTGATGAGTGATGAGTGATGAGTAAAAACAGGTACCCTGCTCATCACTCATCACTCATCACTCATCACTCATCACTTACTATGGCCAAATCCCACTCTGCACGCCAGAAGTCATCCACCAAATCGGGCGGCTCGGGACCGAAGCGTAAGCTGCTGAACGAACTGATCGGGCTCGCGATTCTCGCCTTCGGCGTTGCGGCCACGCTCACGCTGGCAAGCTATGACCAAAAAGACTTGTCTTGGCACCATGCGGGCGGGCAGGCTCCCGTTCACAACTGGATTGGGCCAGTCGGCGCGAACCTCGCAAGCGGGCTCTACGTGGCCTTTGGTTGGGTAGCATTACTGGTCCCCCTCGCACTTTTTGTGCTCGCTTGGTGGCGGCTACGCGAGCCGCGCTTGAGTGTTTCCGGTCTGAAAATCTTCGGCCTCATGCTGCTGGTGGTCTCGCTCACTGGTCTGCTGGCTATCGTTGAGCCCGGGAGGCCGACCGGGTCGTTTCGCCTGGGCGGTTGGATTGGGCACGTTCTCGTCTACGGCGATGGCAACTATGGGCTGGCGAGTTTTCTGAATCGTGTCGGGGCCGGTATTGTGCTCGCCTTGACCTCGATTACCGGGTTCATGCTGGCGACTAACTTCTCGCTCGTGGGGCTGCTGATCCATCTCTCGCCCCGTGAGCGTGAGGAAGGGATTCTGACAGCCCTCGGCGACCGCTTCCGTCAATGGAGGGAAAAGCGTGCTGCTGAACGTGAACGCCGGGAGGCCGAAGCGAAGCTTCAAGAGCCAAGCTCGCCATCTATCAAACCCGCAGTTGAAGATAAAGAGGCGTCTGAACGCAAGGTCAAGATTGCGCCGCTCGCGACCGCGCCGGCTATCCGCAAGGGCAAAGCTGCTGAGCAGCCTGTGGCCGAGACTCGGGTCGATGAGGAACGGGGGCTAGTGGCTGAACCCATTGCCGAGTCGGCGAAGGTGAGTGAAGCTCCAAACGCGAGTGCTGCACGAGCTTCATCAAGCGCGCAAGCCTCAGCTGTCTCCGCTGCTTCACCAGCCTCCGGCCGCATCTCCTCTCGCCCGGTCACAGCGAGAAATAGCAAGCGCGCGGCGGACGTGCCCGCTGAGGCAGACGGCCTGGATGGAGAGGGTGACTGGGCACTGGATGAGTTGGCTGAAGCAGACGCGGACGGGCAGATGACGGTGGAAGAGATGCTGGCGACGGCCTCGGTTAAGCGTGCAGTCGCCGTGGAAGAGAAGCCGCTGGGCGAATCTAAGGCCGGAAAGCTCGTCAAAAATATCCTGCGCACGGCGAACGAGTACAAGCTCCCTTCAGCCGACATGCTCACACCGCCCTCCCCGCGCCATGAGTTGGCGGATGCCGAGCTGATGGAGCGCGCGCAGCAGCTCGCCGAGAAATGCCGGGAGTTCAATGTCTCGGGCCAAGTCAAACAGATCAGCCCCGGCCCGGTCGTCACCACTTTCGAGTTCAAGCCCGATCCTGGCGTCAAGTACAGCCGCGTGACGAGCCTCGTCGATGATCTTTGTCTCGGCCTCAAGGCCGAGTCGATTCGCATCGACCGCATTCCGGGCAAGTCCACCGTCGGGATTGAGGTCCCCAACACGACGCGCGAGATCATCCGGCTGCGCGAGGTGATCGAATCGAAGAAATTCCGCGAGTCGGAATCAAAGCTCACACTCGCTCTCGGCAAGACGATTGACGGCTCGAACTACGTGGCCGACCTGGCCCGCATGCCGCACCTGCTGATCGCCGGGGCGACCGGGGCGGGCAAGTCGGTCGCCCTGAACGCGATTCTCCTCTCGCTGCTTTTCAAGGCGACGCCGGATGAGGTCAAGATGATCCTGGTCGACCCGAAGCGGCTCGAACTCGGGCTCTACGCCGACATCCCCCACCTGCTCACGCCGATTGTCACCGACCCCAAGCGGGCGAGCTATTCACTCAAGTGGGCCGTCGCAGAGATGGAGAATCGCTACAAGCACCTGGCCGCTTTCGGCGTGCGCAACATCGACCAGTATAACAACGAAGTGTGCGCGACGGTTGACCGCAACTTGGCCGAAGACAGCGACGAGTTGCCGAGGCCACTTCCCTATATCGTCGTCATCATTGATGAGCTGTCCGACCTGATGATGGTCTCGGCCCACGATGTAGAAGAGAGCATTACGCGGCTCGCCCAGATGGCTCGCGCCGTCGGGATTCACCTCGTGCTGGCGACGCAGCGCCCGTCGGTGGACGTGATCACCGGCTTGATCAAGGCCAACTTTCCTTCACGCATCTCCTTCCGCGTCTCGTCGAAGGTGGACTCGCGGACGATCATCGACTCCAACGGGGCCGAAGCGCTGCTGGGCCAAGGCGACATGCTTTTCCTGCCGCCCGGCACTTCCCGCCTCGTCCGCGTCCACGGAGCTTACGTCGATGAAAAAGAAGTCAAGCGCCTTGCCGACCACGCCCGCACTCAAGGTCGGCCCGCCTACGACGAAAAGATTCAGATGAGTGACAAGGAGATCGAAGGCGAAGAGATGGGCGAATTGAGAAAAGATGAGAAATACGAAGAGGCGCTGCGCATTGTGATTGAGATGGGCCGCGCCTCGACTTCGGTCTTGCAGCGGCGGCTACGCATCGGTTATGGCCGTGCCGCCTCGATTATCGACATGATGTACCGCGAAGGGATTGTTGGTCCAGAGGATGGTAGCAAGCCGCGGGCAGTCCTCGTCAAGACGGACTTTCTGGAACGGCTCGATCAAATGCGTGAAGAGTAAGGAAACAGGCACCGGTCAACATTGTAAGCTTAGCTATCCTCAAAACCAGTAAATGAAGGGGTAGTTTTTCACAGCCTAAATTGTTGAATGCTCTTTAGCGATAGGCGTAAGTTGCAGAATAGTCTAGATAATACGCCTATATCGCTAGAATAAAAGAGGTTAGGCGACTGTCGAAGAAATGTGCAATCTGCTATAAGTGACTATTTTCTGAGGACTTGAGTGGCCTGAATCCCCCTTTTTCCACAAAGTTTTCCACAGGATCTGTGGAAAACTTGGTAAGGCAAAGTAAGCATGAAGAATTCGTGGGCCGGACTCGGCTTATAAAAATTGGTCTACCAGGAAATTTACTAGCGATCGACAAGCATGAAACTCCAATTGGCCTTGGATCGGCCTGATCTGGCCCGTGAATTAGAATTGACCGCTAGTGTCGCGCGCTATGTTGATCTCATCGAGGCTGGCACGCCGCTACTGATCCGGGAAGGGATTCGTGCGGTCCGCGAACTCCGCCGCCGCTATCGTGGGCGGATGGTGGTGGCCGACATTAAAGTCGTGGATGCGGGAGAGCCGATTGCTGAACTTGCTTTTGCGGCCGGCGCTAACGTCGTGACCGTACTCGGTTGCGCGGCTGATGAAGTCATTGAGCGTGTCGTGCGTACAGCGCGTCGCTATGATGGAGAGGTCATGGCCGACAGTCTGGGGGTGACAAACATCCCAGAGCGGGCTCGGGAACTAAAGGGGCTCGGCGTCCATTCATTGTGCCTCAACCGGCGCGGTCTCAAGAAACAGAAGCCCGGTAAGGAAGAGTACTCCAAGCGGCTCGTCTCACTGATTGAGGAAATAGACCTTCCAGTCTACCTCGCCGGCGGCATAGATCTGAACGAACTCGCCGGTCTGCGCCATGCACCGTTGGCTGGAGTCATCATCGGCGCGGCTATTGCCGAAGCCTCATCACCTGCCGATGTCGCCCGCCAGATGCGCCGCGTGATTGATGAGGCGGAGAAGCAGTAGGCAGTAAGCAGTAAGCGGTAGGCAGTAGTTAACTTGATATGAGTTAACTACTGCCTACCGCTTACTGCTTACTGCCTACTGCTTATTGAATTCCGCGTCTGATCTGGAGGCCGCTCGTGACCGTCACCGAGGCGCCACCTGGGTTGGTGACCGTGACGGCACGAGTGATCGTAAAGGCGCCACTTGAAACCGACACCGTCACTGAGAGCTGAGTGCTGGAGATGAACTTCGTCTTCACGGAGATCCCAGACCCACTCACGCTGACCACTGATTCTGGCACGAAGCCGCTGCCGGTGATTGTGACCACGACGATGTCACCGCGCACGATCGTGTTCGGCGAGATCGAATCGATCTTCAGACCAGGAGGGTTGACGGTCACGCTTTGCGGCGCCGTCGAGTTCTCCCCGCCGCGGCCATCCTTGACCGTCAGCATGATCGAGTGCGTCCCGAGGCTGAGCGTGACGTCAGCCACCGCAGTATTGGCGATGACCGCCCCATTATCCGTCCAGGTGAACGTCAGCGGGTCCTCGTCCACGTCAGAGGAGCAGGAGCCATCCAGGTGCACTGTCGCCCCCGTCGCATCAGCCGCACTCACGAACGCCGAGAGCGGAGAGAGGCAGGCTACTGGCGGAGTGTTGCTCGATGACCCGGCTTTTAGCCTGCGGCCACGCAGGTTGCCGGAATCGGCCAGGTAGACGACATCTGACTTGTCTACGGCGACATCCATCGGCGCGGTCAGGAGCGCGAGCGTCGCCTTCTTGCCGTCACCGCTAAACCCGGCCAGGCCTTGGCCGGCAACCGTCGTGATTTTGCCGGTCGCGCTGGCCACTCGGCGGATCCGGTTGTTGCCTTGATCGGCGATGAAGAGGTTGCCCCGCGCATCGACCGCCACACCGGTCGCGTTATTGAGCAGCGCTTGGGTCGCCGGCCCATCATCGCCGAACCCAGGGGCGCCATTGCCCGCCACCGTGATGATGAACCCTGTGGCCGCCAGCACTTCGCGGATGCGGAAGCTGCCCACGTCGGCGATGAAGAGGTTGCCCTGTAAATCGACGGCCAAGCCCATCGGGTTGTTGAGGCTGCTCAGCGTCGCCGGCACGTTGTCGGCGCCGAAGCCGACGCCGCCATTGCCGGCGACCGTGACGATAATCTTGGTCTTGGCGTCTACCATGCGCACACGGTTATTGCCCGAGTCGGCGATGTACAAGTTGTTTTGCGCATCCACTGCCAAGCGTGTCGGCCGGTTCAAGCGGGCGCTGGCCGCCGGACCGTTATCACCGCCACTGCCGGCCACGCCGCTCGCGTCGCCGGCGAAATGGCTGATCTTGCCGTCCGTCGTGAGGATGCGGACCCGATTGAGGGACGAATCGGAGATGTAGATATTGCCGGCGGCGTCAACGGCCACGCCGGCCGGGCTGGCGAACCCGGAGTCGGCGGGCGGCCTGCCGTTAAAGGCAGAACCGCTGCTAGAGCTGCTGAGCGAGCCACTAATGCCGCCGCCCGATGAGGCGTTCGCGATCGTGGTAATCACGCCGGTCTGCGCGTCGACCCGGCGCACGTTGTGGCTGTTGGCGTCCGCCAACAGGAGATTGCCTGCGTCATCGACGGCCATAGCAGTTACTTGCCTGAAGCAAGCCGCGGTCGCCACGCTGCCATCGCCACAATAGCCGTAGGTGCCGCTGCCGGCGACGGTTGAAATGATGTAGGTCGGCACGTCTGAGACGGTGACGTTGAAAGTCTTCGTCGCCTTGTTGTTGCGCGAATCCTTCGCCGTGCAGGTGACAGCCGTGACCCCTTTCGGGAACAATGAGCCGGACGGGGGAGTGCAGGTCACTGTCACTTGGCCGTCGACGAGATCCGCCGCCGTCGGGGTCGTGTAGCTGACGTTCGCGCCGCTGTCCGAAGCCGCGTCAGACGTGACGTCGGGAGCCGGGCCGAACACGGGCGGAGTGGTATCCTGCACCGTCACCTTGAAGCTTGCCATCGAGGTCTTCCCGGAGCTGGTGGCGGTGAAAGTAACCACCGTCACCCCCAAGGGGAAGACACTGCCTGGCGCTTTGCTCGGCGACACCTGGACTGATCCCAGGATGGGGTCCGTCGCCGTCGGCAGCGAATAATTGACCGCCGCGCCGTTCGGCCCTGTCGCCTCAACCGTCAGGTCAGCGGGTACTCCGCTGAAGACCGGGCCGCCGCTATTATTCTGGACGGTGACGGTGAAAGTCTTCGTCGCCGTGTTGTTGTGTGAATCCTTGGCCGTGAAGGTCACCGTCGTCGTGCCCAGCGGGAAGGTTGACCCTGACGGCTTATCGGCCGTGACCGTCACCGAGCCGTCCACCACGTCGGTGGCCGTCGGCATGGCATAGTTCACTGCCGCGCCGGACGCCGAGGTCGCATTCGCGTTAATGTTGGCCGGCACGTTGTTGATCGTCGGCGGAGTCGTGTCCTGAACAACCACGGTTTGAGCCGCCGAAGTGGTGACGCCACCTTTCCCGTCCGAAACGGTGAGCGTAATGCTGTGGTTACCCAGACCCAGGGTGACGTTGGCCGTCGCCGTGGTGGCAATCTGGTTCCCGTTGTCCTTCCAGGCGAAGCTCAACGGGTCATTATCCTGGTCCGAACTGCCCGTGCCGTCGAGCATGACTGCGGCGCCGGCGGCGGAAGTCGCTTCAATCGTCGCGGGTAGCGCCTTGGCATTAGCCACCGGCGGGTGGTTAGTGTCGGCCGGCACAGTCGCGGTAGCCGTGGCCGTTGTGCTGTCGGCGAAGCTGACGGTCAGCGTAAAGATCGTGCCGCCCGCAAAAAGGTTGGTGCCGTTATCCGAGGCGAATAGGGCGAAGGTCCCCCCGGCAGCCACCGGGAAATTCACCACGTTCGACGCGCTGTTAAAGAGGGCCGCATCGAAGGAACTCGCGGCGCCCAGCGCGAAGAACTGGGTATTATTGGCAATAGCCACCCAACGGCCGCCGCCAGTGCTGCCGGTCAGGTCGAGCGCAGTCACCACACGATTTCCGCTGCTTGGCTGAAGCGTGACCGTGAAAGTCGCATCCAGGGTGCCATCAGGAGTGAGGGCTAAGGCGCCCTTACCCACCCGGTCTCTCACTTTTCCGTTGTAAGCCAGCGTGATATTAGCCGGAGGCGTCTGCGTCCGGTTAACCGTGACGGTGAAGGAGGCGGTCGCCGTGTTATTACTCCCGTCCTTGGCCGTACAGTTCACGGTCGTCGTTCCGACCGGGAAGACTGAGCCGGAGGGGGGAGTGCAGGTCACCTGGACTGAACCGCTCACGAGGTCGGTCGCGGTCGGCGTCGGGTAGGTGACCGTCGCGCCGCTGGCCGAGGCTGTCTGGACCGTGATGTTAGAAGTGCCGGTGATGGTGGGCGGCGTGGTGTCGCGCACCACGACGCTCTGGGCCGTGCTGCTGGCGCTCGCCCCCGCGCTGTCGGTGACCATCAAGGTGATCGAGTGCGTCCCGAGGCCGAGCGTGACGTCCGCCACCGCAGTGCTCGCGATCTGGTTCGCCCCGTCGAACCACTTGAAGGTGAGTGGGTCGTTGTCCGGGTCTGAGCCGCTGCCGACGAGGTGGACGCTAGCGCCGCTAAACGAGGTCGCCTCGACCGGTGAAGCGATCGGGTTGGCCGTGGCGGTGGGCGGGCGGTTGACGTTGTTGACCGTCAGCGTGAAGCTCTTGTTGTCGGTCAACTCGCCGTCACTCACCGTGACCGTGATGTTGTAGGTCCCTGAGTCGCTGAAGCCCGGGGAGAAGACCAGGTTCGCCGTGCCGGGGCCGGTATTGTTGAGCGTGGCGAAGCTCGGCTTGTTCGTGACGCTGAAGGTGAGCGAGTCGCCGTTCGGGTCGCTCGCCGAGAGGTTCACGGTCAAACTCGCGCCCTCGTTCATCGTCTGGTTAGTGAGGGCCGCGAGCGCCGGCGGCTGATTGTTGCTCTGGGCGATGAGGCGGACGCGATTGTTAACGGTGTCTGTGAACACCAGATCGCCGTTGAGCAGCCTGATGATGTTCGTGGTCACCACGATGTCAGCCGAGCCGGGGTTCGGCAAGTTGAGCTTGGCCAGCAGGGCATCCCCGCCGTCGCCGGCAAAGCCTGAGGGGCCAGTGCCGGCCACCGCCATGACCGTGCCGAGCGTGTTATCCGGCGCCGTGATCTTGAGCACCTTGTTGGCCCCCGCGCCGGTGTTGGTGACGTAGACGTTGCCCGAGGCGTCCACCACCACGTCGCGCGGCTTGCTGATGCCCTTGCTGCTGTCGGCAATGATCGAGAAGGTGGCTGCGTTAGGCGCATCCTGGCGCAGCACACGGTCGTGCTTGGTGTCGGCGATATGAAGGCGTCCGGTGGAGTCCAGCCCGATTCCGGCCGGGCCGCTCAAAAGAGTAGTGCTTCCGTCTCCGTAAAAGGTGCTGATGATGCCGGTGCTCGCGTTGATTTTGCGGACGCGGTTGTTGCCCTGGTCGGCGATGTAGATGTTGCCTGACCCGTCCACCGCCACGTCAGTCGGGAAGATGATGGAGTTATTGGACGGGGCGCCGTCGTTGATACCGGACGGAACGTTTTCCGGTTTGGTCCCCTGGATAATCCCGGCCACGATCTTGACCTCTCCCGGGGCCGCGGTGACGGTGGCGGCGCCGCTGAAGAGCGTGACCGGACTGGATGAGGTATTGAGGAAGCGGACCAAGCCGGTTCGCTTACCGCTGAGTGAGCCCGCCGGGAATTTCGTCCCGTTCTGCGCGTCCACGATGAAGACGCCGTTCGATGTGACCGCCAGGCCCTGCGGTGAGGCGAACACGGCGGTCGCAATGCGATCATCTACGATATCGCCCCCAAGGTCCTTGTTGAGTGAAACAATCTGGCCCGCCTTGACCGTCTGTTCCGAAGGCGTCCCGGCAAACAACGTGATCGAGCTTGCGCCGCGGTTGACGAAGCGCACGCGGTTATTGCCGGAATCGGCAACGTAGAGATTCCCCTGAGCATCGGCGGCCACGCCGGTCGGCGCAAACAACTCGGCGGCCGTCGCCGGCACGTTATCGAAGGGCGAGGGGAAACCGCTGCCGACGACCGTATCGATCTTCCCCCCGGCCACGATCGTGCTGGCGATCGTCACGGAGCTCGTCTTCAGGTTGGCGTAGCGGACGCGCCGGAAGCCAAAGTCCGGAATGAAGACGCCCGAGGCGTCAGCAGCTAAGACCAGGTTCTTGTTATCAGTACTCCCAGGCAGGATGAAACTCGCACTCGTCGCATTCCCGCCGTCGCCGCAAGTCGGGTTGGCCGAGGTGTTGCACACGATGAAAGAGTTGTTGCCGGCCACCGTCGTCTTAGCGCCGGACGGGCTCACGCGGGCGATCTGCTGCGAATTTCCGAGCGCGACGTAAACATTGCCGTCGGGACCGAGGGCGATGCCGGTGGGGAATGTCGTGTCGATGTCGAAGCCGGGGTGCTGCGGGTCCTTCGCGAGGCCCAGGGCGAGTATTTTGATCTTGGCGGCGGTGTCTACTTTGAGCACCGCTCCCGGCGCGCCGCCGGACCGCGTATCGCCGCCCTGAGCGATCAAGAGGTTGCCACTATTATCGACCACCAGGCCCATCGGGGTAACGATCTTCGCATCCGTGCCGTTAATCGCCGGCTGAGCCGGGTCCGGGATTGCTTGATTGCCGCCGCCGGCGTAAGGGGTGGCCACCCCGGCTCCACTGACTTGGTAGACGACCCGCCCGGTGAGGGGTGACAGTGCCCCGCCGATAAAGTAGAGGTTATGCGTGGCCGGGTCGACGGCGACCGCGCGCGGGTCGGAGATGTTCACCGATTCGAAGACGGACTTGACCCCGCTCGGAGCAATGGTTTTATTTAAGATGGTCACGTTCTGAGTGCTCACATTGATGGCACGGATGGCATTCACGACGGGCGTCACCAGATAGACGGCGTTCCCGCTCGGGTCTACGGCCAGCCCGGTGGCGACGCCGAGGTCGAGGTCGCGGGGGGGCGTGTCATCAGTCACCTGAGTGCCGCCGCCGGCGATGAGGTTGATGTCGCCGGGTTGAATCGTCACGCCGGCCAGCGTGACCGGCGACGCCGAGGTGTTGACGAAGCGCAGGAGGGTCGTCGAGTTGACCTCATCCATAACATAGAAACCGCGGTTCTGCGGGTCAAGCGCGACGCCCGTTGGCTGAACCACCGGCGCCTGCTTGGCCGGCACGTCGGAGCCGAAGCCGCCACCGACAATCGTCGAGATCGTCGCCTTGCCGGCCGCCGCCGCACTCGCGACGGGCCTCCGGTTCGAGTTCAAGGCGGCCGGCAGACTTGGGCTCACGCGGCGCCACAGGCCGGTCGCTTGGAGGCTGCTTGGCGCCGCAGCTGCGTTGCTGCTTCGGTGCCAGGCAAAGGCGCCGGCACTGATGAGCAAGAGCGTCGCCGCCATCATCACGATGCCTCGCTTGGGAGAGCGACGTGAGGACGGGCTGCGGTGTGAGGAGGTCTTTGACCGGTGCGTGAGCTGCAGGCTGTTCATAGATAACTTTCTCCTGATGATGCTGGCGCCGTGTGAGGCGCGCCGATAGAGTGCGGTCATAATTAAGTCAACAAGGCGACCTTTGGCCCAAGGGGGTGACGGAGAGCGGGTGGCGGATCAAACATCCTCAATCATCCGTCCGCAATCCGAAATCCAAGCTGCGACTGGCGGGGGCACGGCACAAGTCGCGACCTGTCGGTCACGGCTAAAGTTTCAATCCCCGAGTTTCAAGTTTGAGGTTTCAGTCCTCGAGCGACCCAAACTGCAAACTTGGAACTCGCCCTCCTCAGGCCAAACGAGGCCCGCAGCAAGGCGCGGCGGGCCGTGGCTCGGCCCGCGACGCACCCCTTGCGAGGAGACAACTGCAATTGACAATGACGAACACGATCCCCGCGGATCTGTGCTCGGACCACCTAAATCAAAACAACGGGTAGTGAGGTTCAGGACCTGATCCAAAGGAACAAGTGCGTGGCGAAGGAGGTGATGAGGTGTCCGCCACCGCGCCTGCTATTCAACCCCAAGCGCTCCGTTAAGTCAATCCCTAATGAGTTTCGAGTTTAAAGTCTCGAGTTCGAGTTTCGAGCCGCCGAAGACTCGAAACTCGAAACCCGAGACTCGAAACTACCACCCGCCGAGTCGGCGCAACCAAGTCTGCGCCAGGGCCAGCTCGGCCATCAGCACGCCCAATCCGGCGAAGCAATAACGCGGGTACAATTCCGTATAGCGCGCAGAGCGGGCCGCCCCCAGCGGGGTGCGTTCGAGCCGGTCCACCTCGCCGAGCACTTCGGCCAGGGAGCGGCTATCAGTCGCGCGAAAGTAGCGCCCGCCGGTCGTCTCAGCGATCTGGCGCAAGCCCTCTTCATTAATCGTCACCTGCTCATTCGCGTAGCTGCGGCCACTGGTCGGGTCGTCCACCGGCACGCGGGCCACGCCGCGGCTGCCCACGCCGATGGTGTAGAGGCGGATGCCGAGAGCCGCCGCTAACTGCGCGCCTGTCGCCGGTTCAATCGTCGTGCGATTGTTCTCCCCGTCAGTCAGCAGGATGATTACGCGGCTGCGCGCGGGTGAGGCGCGCAGGTGATTGGTGGCGCTGGCGAGCGCCATCCCGATGGCCGTGCCGTCGTCTTCAGCCGAGGCGAGCTGCGCCGACTCAAGCAGCGTCCCGAGTACGGTGTAGTCGAGGGTGAGCGGGCACTTCAGCCAGGTGTGGCCGGCGAAAGTGAGCAAGCCAATCCGGTCACTCGCCCGGCGGGCGATAAACTCGGCGATGGTTCGCTTCGCGACGTCCAGCCGGTTGCTCGGCTCAAAGTCCTCAGCCGCCATGCTCGTCGAAACGTCGAGCGCGAACATGATGTCTACGGTCTCCGTGGCGACGATCTCCAGGCGGCCCGCCGCCTGCGGCCGCGCGAGCGCCACAACCAGCAGGCCGAAGGCCACCACCCGCGCGACCGGTAACCACCTTGCGCCCCGGGCTCTCAAACTTGGGCGGCCAACTACCAGTCCACTCACCGAAGCCACCCGCACTGCTTGAGCTGGCCGTTTGATCATCACGTAAACGGCCGGCGCCACCAGCGTGAGCATCCAAAGCCAATGCGGGTTAGCGAAACGGATCATCATTCAAATCTCAATCTCAGATTTCAAATTTGAGATCCCTTCGCGGCTTGTTCGCCAATCAACTCGATCGCGACGCGTGCCGTCTGGTACGAGCTGTATTCTTCAAAGCGATAGCGCGCGAATTTAGCGAGTTCGCAAATCTGCAACAACTCCCCGAAACGTTCAGTGACTGCTTCCCCGGCGCGGCGCCTCATCACACCGAGCAGTTCAGCATGGGTCTGCTCGGCCAGGGCCGGCAGGCCGTAACGCCTCACACAGTAATCGCGCAGAATGACCGAAAGTTCAACGTGGAACTGCTTATCATCACGCGCGGCTACTTGCGCGTCCATCAGCTTCCTAATATGATCAATCGCCTCACTTTCGAGCGGCATTTGACGGCCCGCCATATTAATTCCGGACACACTCCGATCCCCGGCGCGGCGCCTCACGACCCTGCGCATGCCGGCATAAGCCAAAGCCGATAACGCGAGTGTCGATAACAGCGCCGGCAACACCTTCCCGCTCACTCGCGGCTCACGGAAATGAACGACACCTTTGATCTCCGTGTCAGCTTCGGTGGTGAGCGGCTCAACCTCGACCGTCACCGGCTGGCTCGCGAGTGTGCGCGTGGCTCCCGGAGCGGCGTCAGCGAATTGGAGCGGCGGGACACTGAGCCTGCCGACTGTGAAGGCCGCGAGGACGAAAGTGAAAGTAGTCTGCTGTTGATCCTCGCCGAGGGCGCGCTGTTCGATTGAGGGACCGGCGCGCAACTCGAATGGGCCGAACTGATGGTCGACGAGCGTGAGGTTGTGACCTGGCTCGTGCACGGCGACGACGCGCAAGGTGAGTAGATCACCGATCAGCGCACGCCGCGGCTCAATGGTCGTAGTTATGGTCGTAGTCAAGGAGGGCAAAGGTGCGGAGGCTATCGCCCGCTCCGGCAGGCAGCAAGCAACAAGCAGCAGGGCTGCCAGGCCGGTAAGCTTGCTGTCCTGCGTCGGAGAACTCATCATTCAAAGGATGAAGGATGAGGGAGGAGGGATGAATTCGATCACACTACCTTCATCCCTCATTCTTGCTTCAAGCATGTCGCTGCCTTTCGGCGCGGATGGCGAAGAGCCGCCGCAACTTGGCCTCATAAGCTTGGCCGGTTTCAAGCTCGATATAGTCAACGCGCGAGCGGCGGAAAAGTTCCGCCCGTTGCGCATTTTCAATCTGGCGATGGGCGGCGAGGGCCGCGTGAAAAGAAAGGTCCGACGTATCGATCAGCACGCGCCGGCCGGTTTCAGCATCAATGACCTCGACCAAACCAACCTTTGGCATTTCACGCTCGCGGGCGTCGCTCACCACCAAGGCCACCAAATCGTGGCGGCGCCCGAGTGTGCGCAGGCTTCGTTCGTAAGGCGGGCTGATGAAATCAGAGACGAGAAAGACTACCGCCGGCCGCCGCGTGACACGACTGAGGTAATCGAGCGCTGCGCTGACGTCGGTCGCGCGGCAGCCGGGCTCGTAGCTCAGCAGGTCGCGCACGATGCGCAAGGCGTGCCGCGTCCCGCGGGCGGGAGGCACGAAGCGCTCGACGCGGTCCGTAAACAGCAGCAACCCCACGCGGTCGTGGTTGAGCGCGGCGGCGAATCCTAGAATGCAACAGACCTCGGCCGCCAATTCGCGCTTGGTCTGCCGCGGCGAGCCGAAGTCGCCCGAGGCCGAGAGGTCCACTGCCAGGATGACTGTCTGCTCGCGCTCCTCAACATGCTTCTTGATATAGACTCCGTCGGCGCGTGCGCTCACGTTCCAATCGATCAAACGCACGTCATCGCCCGGCGCGTAGGCCCGCACCTCATCGAACTCGATGCCGCGCCCGCGGAAGACGCTCCGGTATTCGCCTGCCAGCCCCATCGCCATCAGGCGGCGCGTACGAATCTCGAAAAGCTTGATCCGGCGAGCGACCTCCGGCGGAAGCATCTCAAACCCTCTTTCGACTTTGAGCTCCAGCCGGAGCCCTACTCCTTTAGCGGCCTACCCTGAGCGTCCGTCGCGATTGAGCCGTTGAAAATCATAATCCCGTCGATCACACCCCAAACGAAAGAGATCAGCGAGGTGATGCCGCAGGTGAGGAATCCGAGCACTCCGAGCACGAGCTGCGCAATGCCGATGCTGTTATAGCCCAGATAGAATCTGTGAATGCCAAGCCAGCCCAGCAGTATCCCCAGGAGCCCGGCGGCCAGCTTAGACTTCTGCTCCCCCCCGACGAAAGGCGCCGGCTGGTCGAGATAGCTTGGTTGATATGACGGCGGCTGATAGGCAGCCTGCGCCTGCATCCCCGGTTGATATGGCGGGGGCTCAGGCTCCGCCGGAGCGCTGGCTGGTCTGGCGAGTGGCGCGGAGCAGCGCGTGCAGAAGCGCGCGTCATCACGCATCTGCGTGCCGCACTGCTGACAGAATAAAGGCATGATTCCTCCTCAAGAACCGTCCCGCGACCTGTCAGGTTGCAGTGGTCACCGCAATAAGCTCTTTGCCGAAGCAACCGCAACCTAACGGGTCGCGGGACAGTTACGGTACTGCGATCCGATCGACGATGCGTTTGATGATCGCATCAGGGCTGACCTCTTCGGCCTCGGCCTCGTAGGTCAAGATCACACGATGGCGCAGCACGTCGAAGACCGTGAGTTTGACATCCTCGGGCACCACGTAAGCGCGGCCACGCAGGAAGGCTTGGGCCCGCGCGGCGATACTCAGATAGAGCGTGGCCCGCGGGCTGGCGCCGTAGCGGATCAGGGGCCGCAATTCATCGAGCTTCACGCCCGCGGGCGTGCGCGTTGCGTGGACGATGTCGAGGATGTAGTTCTTGATCCGCTCGTCGAGGTAAATCTGCTGGATGGTTGCTCGCAGCCCGTGCAGTTCATCACCCGAGAGCACCTTGGCGACCGGAATCCGCTCGGCCGCCGTCAGATCACCGCCGGCTGTCGCCTCGACTGGTTCCGTGACCCGGTCGAGCATCTCGCGCTCCTCACTGCGCGACGGGTAGTCAACCAAGATCTTGAGCATAAAACGATCGACCTGCGCTTCGGGCAGCGGGTAAGTGCCCTCCTGCTCGATCGGGTTCTGCGTGGCTAAGACGAGAAACGGCTGCGGCAGCGGATGCGTCTCGTCGCCGATGGTGACTTGCCGCTCTTGCATCGCCTCCAGGAGCGCGCTCTGGACTTTGGCGGGGGCGCGGTTGATTTCGTCGGCGAGAATGATGTTAGCGAAGATGGGGCCGCGGTGCGGCGTGAATTCACCGGTGCGCTGGTTGTAAACCAACGTGCCGATCAAGTCCGCGGGGAGCAAGTCGGGCGTGAACTGGATGCGCCGGAAGTCGAGGTTGATCGCGTCGGCGAGCGTGCGCACGGTGAGCGTCTTGGCCAGGCCCGGCACGCCTTCCAGTAAAACGTGCCCGCCAGCGAGCAGGGCGATGACGAGGCGCGACATCAAGGCGCTCTGCCCCACCACGCGCTTGCGCATCTCGCCGAGCAGGCGCGTCACGGCCGGCAACTGCTCGCGCACACGCTCGGCCAGTTGTTGGAGGTCAGTGCCGGTGGTCTGCATAACCAGTTTCGAGTTTCGGGTTCCGAGTTTCGAGTGGTGAGCGCTTGACTCGAAACCCGAAACTCGAGACTCGAAACTCAGCCCTATTTTGCCGGCGTGAAGAGGTCCGCTTCATAACTGACGCCAAAGGTCACGCCGCTGCGCAGGCTGTGTTGGTTGACGCCGGTGATCCCGGCCACGTCCCACGTGAGGCCGGCCGCGCGGATGCGGGCCCCGAAACGCGCCTCGCCGTCCGATTCGGTGCCGCGGGGGGTGTTGCGGCGGGTGCTGTAGCGCCCGTTGACCTCGCCGACGAACGTCACCCGGTCATTGAACTTGTAGGCAGCCGAGGCGCCGTAGAGCAACACGTCGTTTTGCGTAAAGAGATCGACAGGGGCCGTCAGGATGCCGAGGCCGAGATTGCCGGAGATGCGGAAGCGGCCGACCGTCTTGCTGGCGAGGGCCGTCGCGAAGAAGTTCGTCTGATTGAGGCCGATGCCACGCGCCTGATTCGAGTTCGGCAACTCGGCGCCGAAGCGAAAGCCGATGGCTGGCGCACGCTTCCCCTCGGCCCGCAGCTTGATCTTCGCTGCGAGGTAGAAGTCGCCGACATCGCGGGTTGAGTTCGGCGGGCTGGTCAGCTTGAGCGGCGCGGCCTCAGGTTGGAATTGACGGTTGATGCCCAGAAAGTTTTGGAGCACGCCGCCGGCCTCAAACTCGACATTCGGCGCCAGGCCGGCGCGCAGCGTGACTACCCCGATGCGCGTCAAGTCCCCGTTCAAGCCGGAAAGGGTGAAATCTTTATTCTGCGCGAAGTCAAAGCCGAACTCGATGCGGATGGCGCCCGGCTTGATGATCTCGACGTCCTCGGTGATCAGCGGGCGTTGCTGCGCGCTCGCCGGCAAGCTCGCAAGCGCGAGCAATGTGGTGATGGAGGCTAGCAGTTTGAGCGTGCGTGATCCCATAGTTTCGTGCCGAAAAGGGAATGAAAGAGCGACGGCTTTCCGGGGCCGTTAACGTTTGGATACCTGGACTGATCTTCGCTGCGAACGAAGACGTTATAGCAGAAACTGCGGTGAAGCGCAAAGTGACTGGCCAGAGGGCGAGAATGAGATGATCAGTGACCAGTGATGAATTTGCCGCTCATCACTGGTCACCGATCGGTAGGCTGCCGGATCAGATGATGATCTTCGTCCCGTCGAACTTGGTCAGCGACATCGTGACGTTGTCATTGTAGGAGCCCTTCTGCTCCTGGAGGATGCCGATGGCCACCTCTTCGCCGAGCCTCAGCGAATTGATGGCGTCTGACCGCCAGTGGATACCGGCCCCGTTACGGCCGAAGGCGACGTTCGTCGCGACCTTGTTGAGTTCGCCCAACACCGTCAGCGTCGGGCCCTGGTATGGAACGAGCGAGGTGCCGTCTGCGGACGGCACCATCGGATTCTTGATGGTGTCGGTCTCATCAAAGAAAGCCTTGAGGACTGTCACGCACGCCCCGGCGACCGTCGCGTGGCCCGAGCCGTAGGATGAATGCGTCGGAGACCCTTCGGCGAACGCTTGCGGCAGGAGGCACGTCCCGTACTTTTGCTGGACCTTGACGAGGGCCTGCGAGTTCAGGACATCGTCGTGGAGGGGATAATTCGCCGCGCCGGTCTTCTTGTTGTGCACGCGCCCGCCATACTCCTCCGGCCGGAGGCGATGGTGGACGAACCACTTCTGATACCAGACCGCTTTGAGCGCGCGCGTTGCCACTTCGGTCACGAGGGTCAGGATGTGCGGGCCGCCGCACTGCGCGAACCCGGCCTGCACCTTCGAGTCGAAGAGCGGCAGGCCCGGGTCGATGCGCGTGCCCTGTCCGAGCAGGATGAGGCAGGCCTGCAGGTAGGCCTGATAGAGCGCGTCGATATGCACCCACTGGGCGAGGTCGCGCAGGTTGCGAATATAGTGCGGCGTCGGATCGTAATGGATGATGTCGCTCGGGTCAGCCCCGTTCTGCACCGCGAGCCAATCTACGTACTGCGTCAGGTAGTCGATGCCGGGGAGCACGGTTCGCATCTTCTGCGAGAAGGGATTGGCGCCGAAGGAGAAGTCCAGGATCAGAAACTGTGACAGCCAGTGACCGGCCAGATCGCCCGGCGTATTGCCGCGGAAGATCGTCGCGGGAGTGATCTTCCCATTCTTTTTCGGCCCGCGGAAATCCGACAGGTTCGAGAGGTCCTGCGCCGCCTGGGCGATCAATGGGTCTGAGCTGTAGCTGGTGAAGTTGATGTCGCGGGCGAGCGCCATCCAATATAACTCAACCGCTTCACCTGCGGCCTCGGCGCTATCGAATCGGGGCGCCGGGGGCAGGACCACGTGGTGCGAGTCCGGCCCCTCCAGGTCCATCGCCAGCCCCGCTTGCGGGCTCGTCAGCTTGCGCCCGAGCCCGAGCGTGATGGCCTCGAAATCGTCTGGGTTCTGTGTCTGAACCGCCTTGGCCAGTGTGGCGTAGGCAGCGAGGTTTACTTCACCAAGATTGTTGTGTGGGAGCGCCTTGCTATAGCTGCCGATCTTGTTTGGATAGCGGTCCTCATCGCCGTTGTTTTGATGGAAGACGAGCGGCCGGTCTCTGGCCAGCTTCGCCGCATTGCTCCGGTAGTCGAATGACTTCTTGCACCGGTTCGCGGCGGCCGACGGTAACTCAAAGCTGAATAGGCCGCGGCTGTCATCGCATTTTCCTTGGGCGAAAGTGGGTAGGTCGAGAGTGTTGACCGCGACCGTTGCAGCCGCCACTCTGCTGACATTGTTCAGAAAGGCGCGTCTGCCCGATTTCGGCTTGGCCCCTTGGCTCACCTTGTTCTCGGAAGTCGGTTTCTTTTTCATAAGTTTCCACTCCTTACTGAAATGGCTGAGACCGCGGGTTACCTCAGTCTAGTCCGTGACAGGCTGGCACCACACGAATCGAAGGGTAGACTTGAAGTTCGCAGTTTCTTAGGTTGATTGTGTTGTCGCCCCTGAGATTCAGGTTAAGCCGACAGGGTGAAGTCTCTCAGGGCTGGTTACTGTTCTTTTAAAGGACCAATCAGTGTCGGATTCCAATGGGGCTAGATTGACCTATCGTCACTTAGCGGCGGAGGGATGTGAGGCATAATGGGCACGGCCTGCTCGCTCCGTTGGCGACCGGCTGTAGCCAGCTCTTCTCGGTGGGAGAAGACCGCTGGTGCATCGCGACGCTTACAGGCGTCGGGCTATCCGGTCAGGCGCTTAGCACCGCCATCGTGATGACCCAGGATTTAAGGGAGGCTTGCACCTTAGCCAACGCGAAGTTACGCCAAGATCGGGATGGAAGTCAATAATTATTTTGTGGGAGCACCGGGAAGGTTTGAGCCTAATACTACTTGGTCAGTGGTCCGTTGTCCGTGGTCAGTAGTCAGTTGTTCGTGGCCCGTAGTTCCTACAACTGACCACTGACCAGAGTGCTAATCCGCCTTTTGGATCAGCGGGTAACGCATGGCCTGAACGGCCGGGTCAGACCAGACGTCGAGTGGGGCATAGGCGTCTGTCAGCACCACCGCCCGGTCGCGCGGGAGCGTGATTTTCGATGAATAGATCGAGTCCACGTAAGCGCGTATCTGCTCAGGGATGGGCATGGTAAAAGGGGCAGGCGCCTCCGGCATCTCACCGGTCGTCAGAAACATAGTGGTGACCGCGTATTGACGGTTGGGCGCAAAGGCCTGCGCCGAGCCGAACACATCCTCCATCGTCGCCAGCACCGAGGAGACGACGCGAGCCTCTTCACCCTTCCTGCCGCCCACGATGTTGACGACGATGGTGCCCTTCGGGGCGAGGCGTTCGCGGAGGCTCGAGAAGGCTTCGCGCGTCAGCAGGTGGAAAGGCGGCGTGTCGCCGCTGAAAGCGTCGAGCACGATCACGTCGTAATTCTCTTTCAAGTTCAAGGTCTCGGTCCGCGCATCGCCGATGATCACCTTGACCGAAGCGGGGAGGCCGAAGTATTGACGCGCGAGGCGCTCGGAGACCGGGTCGATCTCAATCACCGTCACCTGGACACCCGCCTCGGCCAGTGAGCGGGCGACGATCCCGGCGCCCAGGCCCCAGATCAAGACTGACTTCGGCCGGCCCTTAGCCGTGATCAGGCGCTGCAGCCCGTAAGCGTAGAGCGAGCCCGAAAAGTTGCCCCGCAGCGAGCCCTGGGTCACGCCGTTCAAAAATAGATACCGCGTCTGGTTGTGATCGCTGACCACCAGATCACCGTAGGCCGAGGGCGCGCGTTCGGTCACCGGGTATGACTCGTCCTTGTAGAAGATGTCACGGTCGGCCTGGTCGCCTAAGACCTTGGTCGCGGTGACGGAGAGCGCGAGGACGACGGTGAGTAAAGCGGCCGCTTGGCGTTTCGCAACTGCGACCAAATAGCAAGCCGGAACGAGCCCGAGCGCGACGGCCGTGATGGCCACCGCCGTGTGAACCCCGGCGTGCGGGATTAAAATGAGCGAGACCGCCAGACTGCCGGCGACCGACCCAATCGTCGAGAGCGCGTAGAGATTGCCAACGCTCTTACCGAGGTGCTGTTGGTCAGCGGCTACGCGCACCGCCATCGGTGAGACCATGCCCAGCAGGAAGAGGGTGGGCAGGAAGAGTGCCAGCGCCGCGATGAAAGTCCCCCCGATCATGCCGGCGCCGTAAGCCACACGCAGGATCGCCTTCGTCATGAGGTCAGAGAGGAGGAGCATGCCGGTCGCACACCCGAAGACCAACATCAGCGGCCCGAGTCCAGGCCGGCGGTCCGCGAAGCGGCCGCCGACGGCGTAGCCGATGGCCAGCCCGACCAACGCGACGGTGATCAGGGCGCTCCAGACGTGATGCGTCGTCCCGAAGGTGGGCGCGAGCATGCGCGAGCCGAGGATTTCGACGATCATCACCGACGCTCCGCCTACCACGACCGCGGCCCGCAGGAACCATTTCTGTGAGAGCGTCATGACGGGCGCCGCCTCAGGCGCCGGCGACTTCGTTGATTGAGGGGCAGTGTGTAGGTGCTGCTTTGAAGACTTCAGTTTAGTGCTCGTTGATGGCACGAGATCGTTCCTCCGTAAAAAACTATTTGTCCACGGGAAAGCGAGAGGTTGTCAATAGGCGCCGGACCTACCTGCGGGGCGAGGTCTCGTGGTCTCGAATGCTCCGACCCTAACATTCAAGATAAGTCGAATGGCGCGGTTTTTCCATCATTCTCACGCTGAGGCTCAAGCCGGGCCAAAGCGGGGCTGATTGAAATCCGCGATCCGGCAAGGGATTTAGGGACGCGGGGCAGCCGGCTGACAAAAAGACCATTGATTAATCACGAAGGCTTGGCGGCGCACTGTCCCGCGACCTGTCAGGTTGCGGATGCGTTCGCCAAAAGGTCTGGTGGAAGCCAAAGGACTGTTTGCAGAGGCAGCCGCAACCTGACAGGTCGCGGGACATTCTTTCTCTTGAACTCTATAGACTAAGTGAACGTCCCAGAAGGGACTGGCTCTTGACGGCACTTAAATCATGCTGTCTAGTAGATCGCAGTGTTCGGGATCAAGGGGCAAGAAAGAGGGAGGCGATGGCTGAGGGAGCCCAACTTGACGTTTTAGCGGTGGCGGCGCACCCGGATGACGTGGAGCTGTCGGTTGGGGGGACGCTCATCAAGCTGGCGGAGATGGGCTACCGGACTGGCGTGCTGGACCTCACGCGCGGTGAGTCAGGGACACGGGGGACGCCGGAGGTCCGCGCGGAGGAAGCCTCGCGGGCGGCTCAAGTGCTCGGCCTCGCCGTGCGTGAGAACCTCGACCTCGGCGACGCTCACGTCTGGCTGAGCGAAAAGTCACGCACTCGAATGGTGCGCGTGCTGCGCCGCCTGCGCCCGCGCGTGGTCCTCACTCAGCATTGGGAGGACCCGCACCCGGACCACGCGCACGCCTCGCAGATCGTGCGCGAGGCGGCGCACGTCGCAGGCCTCGCCAAGTATGATGCCAATGCCGGCCAAGAACGTTTCAGGCCGGCCGGCCTCGCTTATTTCCTCTTTCCGCGGACCATCGCGCCGACTTTCATCGTCGACATCAGCGAGACGTCGGCGCGCAAGTGGGAGGCGATCCGCTGCCACGTCTCGCAGTTCTTCAACCCGCAGAGTAGCGAGTCCGAGAGCCGCGTCAGCACCGAGCGATTCTTGGAGGAGGTGGAAGCGCGTGACCGTTACTTCGGCGCGCTCGTCGGCGCCTCCCGCGGCGAAGCCTTCTTCGTCCGCGAGGCGCTCAACGTTTCAGACCCGGTTCTATTGCTCACGCAGCGAATGAATATCTATTCCTAGTCCGTGGTCAGTCGTCAGTTGTCCGTGGCAAATGACAACTGACGACTGACCACGGACCACTGACTATCGCCCAAATGAACATCGGCATTACAGTCTTTCCCACTTATGGCGGCAGCGGCATCGTCGGGTCGGAACTCGGGCGCGAGCTGGCCGAGCGGGGCCACACGGTCCACTTCATCAGTTACGCGCTGCCGACGCGGCTGTGCAAGCTCGGCGAGCGGTTACAATTTCACGAGGTTGAAATGTTCGACTACCCGCTCTTTGAGTTCCCGCCTTATACCCTGGCCCTCGCCGCTAAAATCCTGGAAGTCGCTTCCTCGGCGCGGCTCGACGTGCTCCACATGCACTACGCCATCCCGCACGCCACGGCCGCCTACCTCGCCCGCGAGATGTCGCGCCCCGAGCGCTACCTGCCGTTTGTCACCACGCTGCACGGCACGGACATTACGCTGGTCGGCTCGCGCTCGAGCTTTCTTGAGATCACGCGCTTCTCCATCGCGCAGTCGGATGCGGTGACGGCGATCTCGCACTACCTGGCCGATGAGACGTGCCGGACATTCGGTAATTGCGCGGTCGAAGTGATCCCGAACTTCATCAACGCGGAGCAGTATTCCCGGCGCGAGAACCAAGATTTGCGCGCCACGCTCGCCCCCAACGGCGAGCGTTTGATTATGCACGTTTCGAATTTCCGCCCGGTCAAGCGCATCACGGATTGCATCCACGCCTTGGCGCGAATTGCGGGCCGGGTGCGGGTGCGGCTCGTGATGTGCGGCGACGGGCCGGAGCGCCGTGAGGCTGAGGCGCTAGCACAGCAATACGGGCTGGCTGACGATGTGCTCTTCGTCGGCCAGGTGCCGAACATCAGCGACTATCTGTCGGTGGCCGACCTGCTGCTGATGCCGAGTCAGACTGAGTCGTTCGGCCTGGCTGCGCTCGAAGCCATGGCGTGCGAGGTGCCGGTTATCGCCACGCGCGTCGGCGGCCTGCCGGAGGTGGTGCGTGAGGGCGAGACCGGGTATTTGGTCGAGCTGGGTGATATTGAGGCGATGGCGGAACGCGCCGTTGAGATCCTTTCTGACCCCGCACGGCAACGCCGGATGGGGGCACGTGGCCGCGCTTGGGCGGTTGAGCAATTCTCCACCGACCGCGTGATCCCGCAATACGTCGCGCTCTACGAACGCGTCTTGCGGGCCACCAGCCGCTCGTAAAGTTTTGAGTTTCCAGATCCCAAAATCAGAGCGACGATCACTCACAACTCAAAACTCTCGTTGCTTGCCATGAAAAAGGTGGGGTGTTTGGGGTAGGCGGTAGCGGATAAAATTTAGTAGGGAATTGGTGTTGGGGTGCATCCGCCGCGCCATCTCTGGGCTTTAAAATCACTGCTGACTTATGAGATGTCAGCGGGCGTTGCTTGTCAAGGTAAGGGTCAGGAATGGGGCGCCTGGTGGCCCCGAACTGCCGCCGCTGAACAACCCAAGCTAACTACGGCGGCAGCAACCAGGCGCCCTCGTTCCGCTGCGAATAAGAGCGAGCCGCGTGCCGCAGCTTGGCTTCCGCTCGGGTCGCCACCCAAAAGCAATGTCAGCGTAGGTTTGCCGCTCAAAGATGTGTGGCAGCGGTCATTCAACGAGACCGGAACATGACGCGATCCGTCACCTTGACCTGCCAGGTTGCGTCTGTCTTGTAAAATGATCACGAAGTCGCCGGTGGGTTGTGCAATCGGTGGCCCTTTACCACATTGACCGGAGCTTAGCTCTTCTTTGAGGCCTTGAGTGGATTAACCGGCCGCGGCTCACGCGCCTTCGCCAGCATCTCGGCATGCGCTTTGCAGTCATGCGCTTCTGATTTTTCTTTCAACCATTGCGCAACGTTCACTGTATGGTAGACTGCGGCGAAGACGGCGAAATGGTGACGACACTTGTGACAGAAAATTTGATACCGCTTGATGCTGGCCATGATTTTGCTTTCTCCTCAGAGGGGCAACTTTAATTACGGGAAGGTGGCCTCCCGCACAGGCGGGCGCAGGTTAGAAGCGAGCTTTCGCGAGGTGGTGGCGCTCCTTTAACTTTAATCTCACGGTGAATGGGGATGGAAGAGACAGGTCAGAGGCCGCAGGTAGGCATGGGGATTTTGGTCATGCGTCGCGGGCGCGTATTACTCGGGCGCCGGCGCGGATCGCACGCGGCGGGTTACTACGCGGCCCCGGGCGGCCACATTGAATTCGGCGAAAGCTTCGAGCAAGCGGCCCGGCGCGAAGTGCGCGAAGAGACCGGGCTGGAGGTCGAGCAGTTGCGCCTGCTCTCGGTGGGGAGCTATCTCTTCGACGGGGAGCGACACTACGTCGATGTGGACTTCGTCTGTGAGGCGCCGCACGGTGAGCCGATGCGGCGCGAGCCGGGGAAGTGCGAAGGCTGGGACTGGTACGACCTTGATCGCTTGCCCGAGCCACTTTTCATTGTGACTCGCCAGATGATCGAGAGCCTCCGATCAGGCAACGTGATGAGCGAGATGTCGCGGGTGCAAAGAGAATAGCAGCGGCGCCCAGCCTCAGGCGCCGACTCAGATGTTGAATCATGCCTGCTGAAGAATTACACTCTTTTGGTGTCCGGCGCCGGCAGGGCCGGATTCAAGCCCGATCCATCTGATCACCACTTGCTGCGGGCGTAGGACTCGGTCACAGCAATCACGTTAGGGGTTATGGCAGGAACGATCAGAGCAGTGGTGTTAACAATCAGTGATTCGGCTGCGCGCGGCGAGCGTGAGGACCTGTCGGGGCCGGCCGTCGTCTCCGAGCTAGAAAATCTCAAGGCCGAGGTCATCGCCGCTGAGATCGTCCCCGATGAACGCGCGGAAATTGCTTCGCGCTTGCGTCATTACGCCGACTCCGGCGCGAACCTGATTGTGACCACCGGGGGGACGGGCCTGGCGCCGCGCGACGTCACGCCTGAGGCGACCAAGGATGTGATCGACCGCGAGGCCCCGGGGTTGGCCGAATTGATGCGCGCTGAGAGTTTGAAGATTACGCCGCTGGCCGCGCTCTCGCGCGCCGTTTGCGGGATGAGGGGAAAGACCTTGATTATCAATTTACCGGGCAGCGTCCGCGGCGCGCGTGAGAATCTAGCCGCCATCGCGCGAACCCTTCCACATGCGATGGCGCTGCTGGCGGAGTGAGGGCCTGGGGAGCTAGGGTGGTGAGGCCCGGTTTTTTGGTGGTGCCTCACCAAAGCCGTTGATGGCTAGGCTAAAGTAGTTATGGATCAACTTAACCAAGAGCGAATTGAAGAAGGAAAAACCTGGGCGGAGTCAGAGTTGAATGCGCTCGCCATTGATCGGAGCGTCAGGTTGAGGGAGATCGTCTGGAGCGACAGCCCGCAAGCGAGGGTGTGGATCGTCGAGATCAAGAGCGGCGCGGGCGAACATACGATCTCCATCTCCTACGAGACGCTTGGAAGATGCAGCCAGGACTCACACGTGCAGTTCACCTTGAGGGAGCGGTTAAGGGGCCTGGTCGGAGACCTGGCGCGGATTGAGCGGCGGGGGCATTTGAGATGAGCGACGTGATCAGGTGAGGCCGCGTCGCCTCACCATCAACGGATTCCTGGAGGGGATTCCTGGAGTGGATATGATGGCTCGTCTTTCTGCACGGCAGCGAGTTTCAGTGGCGATGCTCCTCGGCTCGCTCTGCTTCGCGGCGCTCGCGGCTGAGAATCCTTACGATAAATTCCGTAACCACTCCTACTCGAATCACAACTATCTGAGCGAGGAGCAGGAGCTACAACTCGGCGCCGAAGTCCACAAACAGCTCCGCAAAGAGCACCAGTTCGTTGAGCATCCGGCGCTCAACTCTTACATCAATTCCCTCGGGCAGCGGTTGGCGGCGCACTCAGCGCGCCCTGACATCCCTTACCACTTCTTTGTGATTGACGACCGATCGATCAACGCCTTCGCCACCCTCGGCGGCTACGTCTACGTCCACACGGGGCTGCTGGCGACGACGCTGAGCGAAGCGCAGTTGGCCAGCGTGCTCGGCCATGAGATCGGCCACATCGCCGCGCGGCACGGACTGGAGAACGTCAAGCGGGCGCAGAAGTACGGCATCATCGCCGGGTTGATCGGGGCCGCCACAGGCGCCGCCGGGCGCACCGCGGGCGATCTCGGTGAATTGACCGCCGGCCTGATCCTGGGCGGCAAGCTTATGCAGCACAGCCGCGAGGCGGAGCGCGAGGCCGATTACCTGAGCCTCTACGACGTGCAGCGAGCGGGCTACAGCACGGGCGGAATGGTGGAGCTGTTTGAGACGCTACGCAGCGTCGAGGCCAACCGCCCTGACCTGCTCGGCCCGATTATGCGCAGCCACCCGCCGGCCGGCGAGCGTGCAGCCAACACGCGCAGCGAGATCGTCGCCCACCTGCCGGGCAGCGACCGCCGCGGGATCGAGACCACACCAGACTTTCAGCGGATCAAGGCGCGCTTCGAGCCGAACGCCCCTCCACGCGAGCGCCCGCGCGATTGAAAAGATTTTGAATTCCAGGTTTTCGATTTTGGATTAGGCGTGCCCGCGAGGTTATAATCTAAAATCAGAATCAAAATCTAGCATTCAAGATCGATGACCTGGGTTACTACTACTGCGATTTCCGCCAAGCCGCGCCCGTCTGTTTTCACCCGCGGCTGTTTCTTCCTGCTGCTCTTTGGCCTCCTGTCTTCATCCACGGTCCTCGCTCAGCGCCGCAAGCCGGTGCTCCGCCTCCCGCGGCGCGATTACTTTGCGGGCAAGTTGGTGCTCCTCCCCTTTGACGGCCGCCCGGCCTCGTTTCAACTGCCGCGCCTGGTCGCCCACCTCGCGGATTACGAAGTCATCACCCCGCCGCGCAGTGTGCTCGGCGACTTCAATCGTGCGGCTGATGTTGACAGCGTGATTGCTTGGGCCAAGAGCGTGGACTACGCCGATGTTGACGGCGTGATCGTCTCAATGGACCTGCTCAGCGGGGCGGGGCCAGCACCCTCGCGGGCTGCGAATTTCAACCTGGAAACGGCCCGGCAGCGCTTGGAATTGATCTACTGGATTCGCGCGCAACGGCCGGGCATACCTGTTTACGGCTTCACGACGATCAAGCAGCTAGCCCCGCCGGCCGATGGTGGTAACGAGACCTACTCCCAATTTGTGACGGGCCAAGTTGCTGCCGGCGTACTCGATTACCTGCTGGTTAATCAGGGCGGGGCGCCGGCCGGGCAATTATCTGCATCCGAGCGCGAGCGGCTCCTGGCCGGGATTGCCGCACGCAAAGTGGCTGACCGCATCTTGATCTATCCGGGGGCGGACGCGGCGGCGATGACCTTAGTCGCACGCGAACTCAATCATCGTTTCGGCATTGCGCCGAAGGTCCTGCCGATCTATTCATCCAGACCGGGGCGCACCGCCACCGCGGAATCTGAAGCTGACTCACTTTCTCAATCGGTCGGTGTTCAGATCAGCGCCATCGGCGGGGTGGAGGTGCCCATCGCGGCCGAGGCTGCACGCCGTGCCGATATGCTGCTCTTTATTCACACCCCGCAGACCGTGGAGCCAGAGCTGCTCTCGTTTGCCGAAGAGGTCGCCCGGGCCACTGCTGCCGGCTATCGCGTGGCGTTCGCCGACGTGTCAGGGACGAACGAGAGCAAAGATCGGATGATGGCGGAGCTACGTCGCCGTAAGCTGCTCGACCGGCTCTGGGCTTACGCCGCATCCAGTCCCGCCAGCGACGCGTTGGGCGCGGCCTTGTCGCAGATGTCGGCGCGCTTCATCACGGCCAGGTTCCTCCGCGACGACCCGGACCGTTTGCAGCGTGCCGAGCGCGCCCAGGTCGAGCTGCTCTTCAATCGCTACTTGGACGACTGGGCTTACACCATCATCGTGCGCCCCAAGCTCGATGCTTTCGTGCGCGATCAGTTGCACACGAGCCCTGACAATCTGGGGGCGGCTGTCGAACGCGCGGAGGATTTCGCCCGCGGCCAGATCCAGCCGCTGGCGGATGAACTCTTCGCCGAGCAATTCAAGGGGAACCTGCACGACATCTTATTGAGCACGGGCGAGCGCGTGCAGTTCGTCGTCCGCTACCTCCAGCTCCTTCAGTTTCACCTCTCCTGGGGCCGAACGTCGGAGGCCGAGATCAAGCAGGGCATCTACATCCCGCTTTCGGTCACGATGCCCGCGCGGCAGGAGAATCGCAGCTTGTGGGAATTCGCCAATCCCAAGGACCTGGACGACCGCGTCCTCGCTCGGCTTGAGGCGACGAACTGGCCGTCTTTCGACGCCAAGGCCGATGTGGTTGAAGTCTCCCTCAACGTCAGCCATTCAGGAACGGAGGCCGCCGAAGATTACTCCATCCGCAGCCGCAAGAGGTCGAAGGAGGCCCGCCGCATCGAGATCACCGCGTCGTCCGCACGCGGCGCTTTCTACGCGCTCGACAGGCTGGAAGAGTTGGGCGCGGACGGGAAACTCGGCCAGGATTTCCAGCTCACCGAAGCCCCTTCCTTCAAGCAGCGCGGCATCGTCGAAGGCTTCTACGGCATGCCCTGGTCGCACCGCGACCGGCTCGACGCGTTGCGGTTTATGGGGCGGGTGCGGATGAATCGTTACTACTATGCGCCCAAGGATGATCCGCTGCATCGGGAGCGGTGGCGCGAGAGCTACGGCGGCAACGAGCTGGATCGGTTCAAGGAACTCCTGCGGGTGGCTCAGGAGAACTTCGTCGAACTCGTCTACGCGATCAGCCCAGGACTGTCCATCACCTATTCGAGCGAAGAAGATTTCGCCGCGCTCCGCCACAAGCTCGATTCGCTCGCCGCGCTCGGCGTGCGCCACTTCGCGCTCTTCTTCGACGACATCCCCGAAACGTTGCAGAAGGCTGAAGACCGGGCCCGCTTCCAGACTTTGGCCGCCGCGCACGCCTATCTCATCAACCGCACCTCCGAATACCTCCGCCGCGCGCTCCCGGACAGCTCGCTCGCCGTCACGCCGACCGTTTACACCAACCTGTACGGCGGCCGCGACTATCTCAAAGAACTGGGGGCGGCCATCCCGCAAGAGATTCCGATCTTCTGGACCGGCATCGATGTCTTCGCGCCCGAATACACTGACGCGCAGGCGCGTGAGTGGGGCGAGTTGATCGGGCGGCGGCCGATTATCTGGGACAACTTCCCGGTCAACGACGCCGAACCGTGGCGGGTCTATCTCGGCGCCAAACGCGGGGCCTCGCCGACTCTCAGTGAGCAAGTGATCGGCTTCATCGCCAACCCGATGAATCAAGCGCACGCCTCGATGCTGCCCTTGGCGACGAGCGCTGACTATGCCTGGGATGCGCGCGGGTATAACCCCGACCAAGCCCTCAGCCGTGCGCTCAATCTACTCTACGATGAGCGGAGTCGCGCGGGGCTGCGCATCTGGTCTGACGTCTACCGCGACTATTGGTGGGACAGCAGCGCCTTCAAGCCGCTCTTCTGGCAGCAGCGCAAGGAGGTCTACGTCCAGTTGATGGAGCGGCATCTGATCGCGATGCAAACCGCGCTGGAAGAGATCGGCACCGCGCGCGAGCGCGGCCTGTTGCGGGGTGAGCTGGCCCCGTTTCTGGCCGTCACGCGAGCCGGCATCGAGCGCTTGAAGAACGATCCGGCCTACGAGCGTTTGGCCAACGGCAACTACCGGCTGCGTAGTGATTGGGATGCGGTCGCAGCCGGGCGTGATGAGCCTGAGAGGCCGCAGCGCACGATCGATCAGGCGGAGCAGGTGATCGCCGGGCGCAAACAATGGCGCGGGGCGGCGGACGCGAGCGCCAAGGTCTCGGTGAATTGGAATAGCGAGGCAATCCGCATCCGCGTGCGCGTGACGGACGATTCAATCGTCAAGCGGGCCGCGGGCAAGAGCGATCCTGCCGACAGCGTGCGTCTCCTGCTCGATACCGATCTGGCCGGCGACTACACTGCTCTGCGCTCGAACGAGGATGATTTCCTGCTCGGCATCCCGGTCAGCGAAGGGCAGCCGGCGGTAAGCATCACCAACCCGGTCGCCTTTCGCAGTTCCACCCCGCCACGCCGGATTGATCCGGCTACGGTCCAAGTCGCCCAGCGGGTCGAGGGCGACGGCTATGAGTTTGAGATTAAACTCCTGCCGGGCATCTTCGGGCGCGCAAGTTTCGAGGCTGGCTTTAAGTTCGGGTTGGCCGTCACAATCTTGGATGTCGATGCCGGGCAGAATTCGACTAAGATACTCGCCACTTCCGAACGCGTTGATGGGCGTAACCCGGCCACGTGGACGACGGTCGAATTGAAATGAAAGTTTGACCCCGAGAGTTTGGAGTCCAGGCTTCAGCCTGGTTTTTCAGGCCGAAAAAAACCAGGCTGAAGCCTGGACTCTAAACGCCTGGACCCTTATGTCTTTAATGCTCGCCGAAATTGGACAGCAGCCCGTCGTGATCGAGCGCACGATCAAGCGTGAGGGGCGCCGGATCGGGCGTTTTGCCGCCTCACTCAAAGAGCGCCGCATCCGCCTCATCGTGCTCGTCGCGCGCGGCAGTTCGGATAACGCGGCGCTCTTCGGCCGCTACCTGCTGGAGATCAGCACCGGCATCCCCGTCTCGCTCGCCGCGCCCGCCGTCCATACGCTCTACCACGCGAAGCTCGACTTGCGTGACGCGCTCGTCATCGGCATCTCGCAATCGGGCGAGGGGACCGACATCAACCTGGTCTTGGAGAATGCCAAGCGGTGTGGCGCGACGACGCTCGCCATCACCAATGAAGCCGCCTCGACGATGGCGAAGCTGGCCGACGAAACTTTCTTGATCCACGCCGGGCGCGAGCGCAGCGTCGCCGCGACCAAGACTTACACCGGGCAACTGCTGATCTTTCATTTACTGGCGAGGGCCTTGGGAGAGAGTGGTCAGAAGGTAGAGGTTGAGCGCCTGCCTGAACTCGCCGCCGCGTCATTGGGGTTGCGCCCGCGGGTCGAGGAGATGGTCGAGCGCTACGCCTTTATGGATCACTGCGTGGTGGTGGGGCGCGGCTTGAATTACGCGAATGCCTATGAGTTCGCCATCAAATTGATGGAGACTTGCTACGTGGTCGCCGAGCGATTCTCGTCGGCCGACTTCTTGCACGGGCCGATTGCCATGGTCGAGCCCAATTTCCCCACTTTCCTGTTCGCCCCCCCGGGCCGGACCCTCGACGGGATGAGGGAATTGTTGGGTAAGCTGACGGCGCTCGGCGCCGAGACCGTTGTCATCTCCAGTGAGCCTTCGGTGCTCAAAGCCGCGACCCGCGCGCTTGAGATTCCGCGCCGCATGAGTGAGATGCTCTCACCCATCCCTTACATCATCCCGGCGCAGCTCTTCGCGGCCCTGCTCGCGGAAGCTAAAGGACTCAGCCCGGACCGGCCGCGGTCGTTGGCGAAGGTGACCAAGACGGTATAAAAGGCGAAAGGGCAAAGACGAAAGGCGAAAGGGAGTGCGGAAGACGGCTTCCCCTTTCGCCTTTGATCTTTCGTCTTTCGCCTTCTTTACTTGCCCGGCTGCGGCGTGATCCGGAGGTAGGGCTTGAGCGCCTTCCAGCCGGCGGGGAACTTCTGCTTGGCCTCCTCGTCGGAGATGGCCGGGACGATGATGCAGTCATCGCCGTCCTTCCAGTTCACAGGGGTCGCCACGCTGTACTTCGCAGTCAGTTGCAGCGAGTCGATCACGCGCAGAATCTCGTCGAAGTTGCGGCCTGTGCTGGCCGGGTAGGTGAGTGTGAGTTTCACCTTCTTATCCGGCCCGATGACGAAGACCGAACGCACGGTGAAGGTATCGCTGGCGTTCGGGTGGATCATGTCATAGAGGTCCGCCACCTTGCGGTCGGGGTCGGCGATGACAGGGAAGTTGAGGGTCTGCCCCTGAGTCTCCTTGATGTCCTCCGCCCACTTCTTGTGCGAGTCGGTCGGATCGACGCTCAGCCCGATGACCTTGACGCCGCGCTTGTCGAACTCGGGCTTGATCCGTGCCACCTCACCGAGTTCGGTGGTGCAGACGGGGGTGAAGTCTTTCGGGTGTGAGAACAGAACGGCCCAATTGTTGCCGATCCATTCGTGAAAGCGGATCGGGCCTTCCGTCGTTTCCGCCGTAAAATCGGGTACCGTGTCACCGATGCGAAGTGCCATAATTTATCTCCTTCCATTTACGCTTTTCAGTTAGATCCGGCTGGATCAGTTGACTCTGCCTCACTGTCTGGACAAACAAAAGTCATCCCACGCCACTCCTTCCCGAAGCTCATCCAACACCTGCTTGCCTGACGTAAATCTTCAGAAGGTCTGGCGCAGAGACAAGAAACTAAGAGAATGATTTTAATCGTAGCGAGCGATGGTCTGACTGCCATCGCGAAACAGGCTGAATGATACTTCCTCGCGGTGAGCTAATCAAGGCACGGCGATGACTCTTTCGGCCCCGCCCCTCGCTGTTTGCCGTTTCGGCCCTTCTGATAATTCCCTGCAAGGGCGTGAGGCCGCCGCGTTCTTCTGACAGCCGGTAACATAGTGCCCGTCCACACTCAATAGAGGAGGTTTGCCATGCCTCGCCGACTGGTTCCCGTGCTCGCCCTGTTTGGCCTGATCGCCTCAATTTGCGGAGTCAATTTCTTGGCTGCCAGCCCGACTTTGCGCATCGATGAGGCTGCCACGAGACTGATGCTGCAAGATGAAAAGACCAAGGTCTCGCTCGCCGTCGAAAACTTCTTAGGCCGGGAGGTGGCGGCCCGCGTGAGGCTCGAATTACTCGACCCGCAGGACCGAGTGCGCGCGAAGGCCGAGAGTGAGGAGACGATTAAACCAGGGGCCGGCCCCGTCATCATCCCTTTCGCGCTCTCGTTTCCTGAGCTGGGCAAAGATGAGCGCCGCCGACTCTTGTGGTACCGCCTGCGCTACCGCTTGACCCCCAATTCATCCGCCGCCGGAGCAGTTGACGTGAGTGAAGGCCTGATCTCGTTGTCCGAAATCACGCCGGATATTTTTGAGCTGAGTGTCGCGGCCTCCGAGTACGCCCGACAGGGGACGCGCTACCGGGCGCGGGTCCGCACCGCACACCCCGTAACGTCGCGCCCGGTGGGCGGCGTCAAAGTCGCGGGTGAGGTGAAATTCGATAGCCGGCCGAAAGGCTCGCCACTGAAATCATCGGCCGTCACTGACTCCGAAGGCTACGCGACGCTCGAATTCGACCTGCCGCGTGAGGTCGAGGCGGACGAGGCGCAGGTCACAGTCACCGCCTCGCGGGGTGAGTTCGCGCAGGAGGCCGAGGCCGAGGTCCGGTTCGACCAGCGCGCGCAGATCCTGGTCAGCACCGATAAGCCGCTCTACCAGCCCGGCCAGGTGCTGCACGTGCGGGCGCTCGTCTTCGACCCTTCGAGGCACGCCGTCGCGGGGGCCGAGGCGGCGCTCAAGATCAGCGACCCCGAATCGACCGTCGTCTTCCGCGCCCCGCTCAAAACCTCGCGCTTCGGCGTCGCAAGCGTTGATTGGCCGATCCCGGAGAACACGCGCCTCGGTGACTACTTCATCGAAGTCGAAATGGACGAGGGCAGCTCGGGGGATTCACACGGTGGGCAATACGTCAAGATCAGCCGCTACGAGCTGCCGAACTTCACGGTCAGCGTCAAACCGGATCGGGCTTACTATCTCCCTGGGCATAACGCCGAGGTTGAAGTGCGGGCCGATTACCTCTTCGGTCAGCCCGTGACGCGGGGCCGCGTGCGCGTCGTGCGCGAGACCGAACGTCACTGGAACTACCGCGAACAGAAGTGGGAGACGAAGGAAGGAGACAAATACGAAGGCGAGACTGACGGCACGGGACGTTTCATCGCCCGTATCAACCTCGCTGAGGGGCATAAGGACCTGGCCGATGAAGACTCTCCCCGCTTTCGCGACCTCACCTACGCCGCCTACTTGACGGACCTCACGACCGGCCGCACCGAGCAGCGTCGCTTCGATCTGCGCGTGACGAAAGACGCGATTCACGTCTATCTGATTGAGGGTGACAGCGGCCAGACGGAGGAGTTTCCCCTACAGTTTTACCTCTCGACCTCTTACGCCGATGGGACACCCGCCTCGTGCGAGGTGGCAATCAGTGAGATCATTTCATCGACGCCATCGTCCAACCGAATATCGCGTGCGACCTCTGAGCCACCGCTCCGGACCGTCAAGACGAATCGCTACGGCGTGGCCAAGGTCGGCGGGCTCGTGCTTGCCGGGCGTGAAGATCTCGGTCAGAGGCTATCGCTCAACTTTCTGGCGCGTGACAATCAGGGCCGCCTCGGCCGTCACACGGAATCGCTGTGGCTCGGCAGTCGGCCGGTGATCCGCGTCGAGACCGATAAGACGCTCTATCACGCTGGCGAGCCAATCAAGGCCGAGATCACCGCCAGCGAGCCGGACTTGACCGTCTTCGTTGACGTGGCGCGCGATTGGACCGTGATCCACTCAGAGATGGTTCGGCTGCGCCAGGGGCACGCCACAGTGCTTCTGCCTTACGGCAAAGAGTTCAAAGATGAACTGACGATCGCTGCCTATGCCAACCTTGGCTCCGGCCGCTCTGATCAAATTCTGGGCGCGCGCCGGGTGCTCTACCCGCGTGATCGAGACCTCAAACTCGACGTGCGGCTCAACCAAGCTGCCTACCGGCCGGGCGAGGAGGCGCGGGCTGACTTCCTCGTCCGCGCCCCTGACGGCCGTCCACTCCCGAGCGCCCTCGGTGTAGTCGTCTTCGATCAAGCGGTGGAAGAGCGTGCGCGCACGGATCGAGAGTTCGGGGCGGGCTATGGTTTCTATGGCGCCTATCGGTCTCTGACGGGCGATGCGAATGAACTGGCCGGAGTGGCGAGAAAGGACCTCGACCGGATAGACCTCTCAAAGCCGCTGCCTGACGGGTTGGAACTCGTGGCCGAGATCCTGCTGCGCGGCACAGGCTACACCCCGCAGCTCTTCGGCGGCGACGATTACAAAACCGATCAGCGCGAAGTCTTCAGCTCGCTCATTGATGCTCAACTCAAGACAGTCAAGGAGACGCTCGAGACGCAGTATCTGCGAAGGTCCATCTACCCGAAGGACGAGGCGTCACTGCGGCGCCTGCTCATCGCTTCCGGAATCAACCTCGGCGAGTTGAAGGACCCGTGGGGCACCCCGTACCGCGCTCGGTTCTCAACCATGCGCGAGAAAGATGTGCTCGAAATCGCGAGCGCCGGGGCCGACAAACGCTTCGACACCGCAGATGACTTCATCGCTGCCAGCAGCTCCTGGCCCTACTTTCGATTTCACGGCGAGGCCATCAATCGGGCCGTTGAGCGGTACCACACGCGGACGGGCGATTTCATCCGCGATGCCGCGACGCTTCAGAGCGAGCTCCGGCGAGAAGGCATCGATTTCGATGCGCTGCGTGATCCGTGGGGCCAGCCTTATCGCTTCCAATTTGGGGTGAGTGGCATCAATCTCACAGTCAGCGTCAGAAGCAGCGGGCCTGACGGGCGCTTCGATGAAGAGAATCATCGCTCGCCGGATGATTTTACGATCTGGGCCGCTTCGATTGACTACGCCGCCGAGCTGCGGGGGCGGCTCAATGCGGCGCTAGCTGCTTACTTCGAGGCCGCCGCCCGCTTTCCGCAAAATGAGTCGGAACTGCGCGACGCGCTGCGGCGCTCAGGCATCGATCTGGATAGCTTGCGTGATCCGTGGGGCCGAACCTACTACGCCACCTTCAAGAGCGCGGCCCGATACGCTGACCGCGTGATCATTCAGAACTACGCCCGATATGGCGAGGCGGCCAAACAGCGGACCGACATCACTCCTGTTACTCAACAGATCAACTTCATCTATTTGCGGAGCCGCGGCGAGGACGGTCAGGAAGGCACGGCCGACGATTTCGACGTCGCAGGCTTCTCACGCATTCTGGCTGAACGCGCGAGCCAGGATTCAAACCCACAGCCGGCCAATCCGTCTCCGGCGCTTCCGAGAGGGAGCGGCGCCATCACAGGCACCATCACTGACGCTTCAGGGGCCGTCGTCCCCGGAGCTACCGTGAAGGCCGTGCCCGCATCCACGACGTTGGTTTATGAGACTAAAAGCGATGAGCAGGGCCACTATCTCTTACGCAACCTGCCAGCCGGTCTTTATGAAGTGCGGATCGAGGCGACGGGGTTCAGAGTGAGCGTGTTTGTTGACGTGCCGATCCATTCGTCGAATATCACCAAGCTGGATGCGGTTCTCAATGTCGGCGCGGTCTCAGAGGCGGTCGCCATCTCTGCGAGTGTCGCTCCACTTCAGACTGACGCCCGCAGTATGGCGTCACTCGTTCAGTTAAAGCCGGGAATCAGTCCGGTGCCTCGCTCCGGCCAGGCCGCGACCCCGCGCTTGCGCGAATACTTTCCCGAGACGCTGGTCTGGCAGCCCTCGCTTGAGACCGACCGCGGCGGCCGGGCGCAACTGAAGTTCAAGCTGGCCGATACCATCACGACGTGGAAGCTCTCGGTCATCGGCTCCACGGTTGACGGCGGGATCGGGACGGCCGAGCGGGAGATTCGCGCCTTCCAGCCCTTCTTCGTCGAGCACGACCCGCCGCGTGTGCTCACCGAAGGCGACGAGATTGCGCTCCCGGTCGTCCTGCGCAACTACCTCGACAAAGCCCAGGTGGTGGATGTAGAGATCAAGCCGGAGAACTGGTTCGCGCTGCTCGGCCCGGCGCGCAAACGGGCCGCGATTGCCGCGGGCGATGCCTCCCGCGAGACCTTCGATTTTCGCGCCCTGGCCGCCGTCAGTAACGGCAAGCAGCGAGTCACCGCCTCCGGCCCGCAAGCCAGCGACGCCGTCGAGAAGACGGTGACCGTCCACCCGAACGGCGAAGAGATAGTCCAGACCGCGAGCCAGGTCCTCGGCGATGCGGCCTCGCTGGAGATCGCGATTCCGGACGATGCCATCAGCGGCTCAGCGCGGGCCGAACTGAAGATCTATCCGAACCTGATGGCGCATGCGCTCGAAGGCATCGAGGGCATCCTCCAGCGCCCTTACGGCTGCGGCGAACAGACGATCTCCTCCACCTACCCGAATCTGATGGTGCTCCGCTACCTGAAACGCCTCGGCGAGGCCGAGCCTGCCATCGCCGCGAAGGCGCAGCGCTACCTGCAAGCGGGCTACGAGCGCTTGCTCAACTACCGCGAGGGGAGCGGAGGCTTTTCCTACTGGGGGCGCGGCGAGGCTGACCTGGCGCTCACGGCCTACGCCCTGAGGTTCCTCAGCGACGCTCAGGAGTTCATCTCGGTCGATGAGGAGGTCATTGAGAAGGCACGCGCGTGGCTCATCAAGCAGCAGCGCGTTGACGGCAGTTGGTCGCCCTACGCGCTGATGCAGGGTGAGGACAAACGGCAGGCCGCCTCGCTCACTTCATTCATCGCCCGTGTGCTCGCCGCGACTAAAACCGGCGGCGAGCCTAACAGCTCATCACGGAAACCGGCGGCAGGTTCCACCGCCTTGACGCGCGCCTTCGATTACCTCTCGCGCCAAGCCGCCGAGGTTAATGAGCCGTACCTGATCGCTTCGTATGCGCTGGCCGCGCTCGATGCGGGAGAGTGGGCACGCGCTGCCTGGGCGGTCGAAAAGCTGTGCACGCTCCCCCGCGAAGAAGCCGGAACAAACTACTGGGCTCTGGAGTCAAACACACCGTTCCACGGCTGGGGCCTGGCCGGCCGCCTCGAAACGACAGCCCTCGCGGTGAGGGCACTGGCCCTGGCTAGAGAGATTACTGAGGGCGCAGCGCGAGGAGGCAAAGCGGAGCAGAAGCCGGAGAATGAACGGAAGGGTTCTCTATTCTCTGTGCCTCCTGCGGCGAAGGACCTCGTCAATCGCGGCTTGCTCTTTCTACTCCGAAACAAGGATCGCTACGGCGTGTGGCTTTCGACCCAGGCGACGGTTAACGTGCTGGATGCGCTCATTACCTTGGATGATGCGGATAAGGGAAGGCCGAGTGCCGGCGGGCCGGCCGAGGTTGCCATCAACGGGCGGCCTGTGAAGACAGTGGCCATGCCTCCCGTGAGCCGATTGACCAACCCGCTGACGGTCGATCTCACTCCCTTTCTGTCAGCAGGCCGCAACCGGATCGAGGTCCGACGCGCTACGAGCGGGGTGAGGGCGACAGCGCAGGTGGTCGCGACCCACTATGTGCCGTGGAAGCAAATTGCGGCTACGAAAACTGAGAGCCTCAGGCCCGGCGCAGCGAGTGCTCTGCGCCTGGCGGTGAAGTTTGACCAGAGCGAGAGCAAAGTCGGCGATGAGATTACTTGCCGGGTTGAGGCTGAGCGCATCGGGTCGAGGGGCTACGGGATGATGCTCGCCGAGGTCGGCCTGCCGCCGGGGGCGGAGGTGGACCGTACCTCGCTCGAAAGGGCCGTGAAGGAGTCGGGCTGGGGCCTCAACCACTACGACGTGCTGCCCGACCGGTTGATTGTTTACTTGTGGCCGCGCGCGGGCGGGACGCGCTTCGAGTTCAAATTCCGCCCGCGCTTCGGGCTGAAAGCGCAAACTGCTCCGTCGGTGCTCTACGACTACTACAATCCTGAGGCGCGGGTGGTCGTGGCTCCGACGAAGTTCGTCGTCGAGTAACCAAACAGAAGTGGGCAGAGGTGACCACCTTCTGCGAATATTGATTGAAGGAGGCAACTATGAAAAAACAATGGTTGGTAATGGGGCTGATCTTGCTGGCCGTGGGCACGGCGCTGGCGGTGCTGGTTAAGTCACAAACCAGACCTAAAACGCCGACGCCGCCAGCGGTGGCAAAGCAGCGGAGGCAGCTTGGGGACTACACCATCTCCGGTCCGTACGCTCACGAAAACCTCGCCGTTTTTCTGATCCACGGCTCGGACCGGCTTCAGGGCAAGATGTTCTTGACGCTCCAAGAGGCGATGGCGCAGAAGAAGGTCATCGTGCACGAGACGAGCAACGTCAACGAGCTGGCGATTGAAAACGTCTCGGCGGAGGAAGTCTACGTCCAGTCGGGCGACATCGTGAAAGGCGGCCAGCAGGACCGCACGCTCGCTTACGACCTCATCGTCCCGCCCAGGTCCGGCAAGATGCCGATTGCCGCCTTTTGTGTCGAGCACGGGCGGTGGAGCCGGCGCGGCCAAGAAGCGGTCGCGGCCTTCAGCTCCTCGACCAAGCAGTTGAGCTCGAAAGAACTGAAGCTGGCGGCCAAGCACGCCAACTCCCAGCGCGACGTCTGGGCGAACGTGGCCGTCGCGCAGGAGAAATTGAGCGCGAATGTGAGTGCCACCCCGGCGGCGATGGGAGCAGGGGACGGTGGCAGGGCAGCATCTTCAGTAGCAAGGGAAAGTGGGGTCGCATCTCCACAGTCCCCTTCGAGTCTCCAACTGGCCCTCGAAAACAAAGCCGTCAAAGAGACCTCCGCCGGCTACCTCAAAAAGCTCTCGCTGATCGTTGAAGGCCGGCCGGACGTGATCGGCTACGCCTTCGCGATCAATGGCAAGGTCAATAGCGCTGATGTCTATGCTTCAAGCGCGCTCTTCAAGAAACTCTGGCCGAAGCTGCTGGAGGCCAGTGCCGTCGAGGCCATCGCCGAGCTTCAGAAGGATAAAACGTTCGAGCCAGCAGACATCAACGCGGTGAAGGCAACCCTGGCGGAGGCGGAGCAAGGCAAAGCGTCGGAGAAAGAGGTGACGAAGCGGATCAAGCTGGTGACCCTTGAGGCCGACAAGAATCTTCTCTTCGAGACCCGCGATAAGGAACGAAAAGACGCCTGGATTCACCGAAACTATATGACCAAATAGCCGGCTATCAATGAAGCGGCGGCCCAGAAGGCCGCCGCTTCAGAGAGCCAGCGCTCCTGCCGCTAATCAGCCGCGATCGGCTTGCTTTCGGCTTCACGTCGGCCGAGGCGGCTGTGGTGCATCCCGTAGGCGAAGTAGATGACCAGCCCGATCACCATCCAGACGACCAGTCGAATCCACGTGTCGCCCGGCAAAAAGGCCATCAAAGCCACGGAAAAGATCACCCCCAGCGGCGCGACCACAAAGACGTATGGGGTCTTGAACGGACGCTCGACGTTGGGCTGCGTGATGCGTAGGACGAGCACTCCGGCGCAGACAATCGCGAAGGCGAACAGCGTCCCGATGCTCACCAGCTCGCCCGCGATGCTGATCGGCAACACGCCCGCGGCGATCGTCACCACGACGCCGGTGATGATCGTCGTAATATAGGGGGTGCGGAAGCGCGGGTGCACCTTCGAGACGACCGATGGCAGGAGGCCGTCTTTGGCCATCGAGAAGAAGACGCGCGGCTGGCCTAAGAGCATGACCAGGATCACCGAGCTGAGGCCCGCGATGGCGCCCAACTTGACGATCGGCGAGAGCCAGGTCAGGCCAATCGCGTCCACCCCCACCGCGATCGGATCGGGGACGTCCAACTGTTTGTAGTTGACGATGCCCGTCAGCACGAACGAGACCAGGATGTAGAGGATCGTACAGATCGCGAGCGAGCCGAGGATACCCATCGGCATGTCGCGCTGCGGGTTCTTAGCCTCTTGCGCCGCGGTCGAGACCGCATCGAAGCCGATGTAGGCGAAGAAGACCACGCCCGCCGCCCGCGCAATCCCGCCCCAGCCGTACTTGTACCACTCGCCCGCCGTCGGCGGGATGAACTGCCCGCCCCAGTTGGCGGTCGAGACGTAGCTGATGCCGGCGACGATGAAGATGAGCACGATGGCGACCTTGAGCACGACGATCGCGCTGTTGACGTTGGCCGACTCCTGCACGCCGATCACCAGCAGCACCGTCACAATCGCGATGATGATCATGGCCGGGACGTTGATCACCGAGGTCATATGGTCGAAGCCATTCCAGTTAATGGCATACTTGGTGAAGACGTCTTTGAGATCGCCCGTGAGCACCGTCCATCCGGGCGCCATGTGCAGCGTCCTGGCGGCGGTCTCCGTGACATTGACCAGTTCGGTGCCGGGCGCGGCGGTGAACTGCGGAGGGATGATGATCCCGATGCCGCGCAGGAAGCTCACCACGTAGCCCGACCAGCCGATGGCGACGGTGGTGGCGCCGAGCGAGTATTCAAGGATCAGATCCCAACCGATGATCCAGGCGATGAATTCACCCATTGTGGCATAGGCGTAGGTGTAGGCCGAACCCGCGATCGGCACGGTCGAGGCCATCTCAGCGTAGCACAGGCCGGCGAAGGTGCAGGCAATGCCGCCCAAGACGAATGAGAGTGCCACCGCCGGGCCGGCGTAGGCCGCGGCGGCGTGCCCGGTCAGCACGAAGATGCCGGCGCCGATGATGGCGCCGATGCCGAGCGTGGTTAGGTTCATGGCGGAGAGCGTGCGCTTCAGGCTATGCTCGCCGCCGGCCGCCGCTTCAGCTTTCAGCTCAGCGATGGACTTCCTCAGAAATAGGTTTGCCATCCAGTCCTCCTATTGATAGGGAGATGAGACTACTGATTGCGGATTGCGGAATTCGGATGGCGGATTGAAAGACCGAGATCGCGCCTCCACAGTCGCAGTCCTAAATCCGCAATCCGCAGTCTAAAATCGGTTGGGTCCTAACTCTAAACGTAAGCCTGATGCGGGTCAATCCCCGAGCGCCTCGGCCGGCTCAATTCCGCGCTTCCGCGCCAATGAGCGCCAGATGAAATAGACCGGGAAGCCCGTCGCCACAATGACCAGGCCGGGCCAGGTGACCGCCGCCTGATAGATGAAGAGCACCACCAGGATCACCGCGGCGCCGACGATATAGAGCGCCGGGATGACGGGATAGCCGAAGGCCCGGTAGGGGCGCTCGGCCTGAGGCTGCGTCCGCCGCAGCCGGAAGATGCCGGCAATCGTCAGAATGTAGAAGATCAGCGCCGCCGAGATGACGTAGGTCAGCAGGTCACCATAGAGGTTGCCGTACGCTGTGGGCTGCTTCGTCACTGGATCCACCGCGGTCACGGTCCGCGGCAAGATCAACACGGCGGCCCACACGCCTTGAATCACTAGTCCCCACGCCGGGACGTGTTGCCGATTGAGTTGGCCCGCGGGTTGGAAGAAGAGTCCGTCGCGCGCCATCGCGTAGTAAGCCCGCGCCCCCGCGAGGATCAGCCCGTTGTTGCAGCCGAAGGTCGAGACCATAATCGCCACCGCCATAATCAAGGCGCCGGAGCCGGGAAAGATCACATCCGCGGTCGCCGAGGCTACCCGGTCGCTCGGGACCTGCTGGATGGTTTCGAAGGGCAGCGTGACGAGGTACGCGACGTTGGCCAGCAGGTATAACCCGATTACGAGAAAGGTCCCGAAAGCGAGCGAGAGCGGGATGTCGCGCCGCGGGTTCTTGACCTCGCCGGCCGTGAAGGTGATGTTGTTCCAGGCATCGGCCGAAAAGAGCGAGTTGGTCTGCGCCACGCAGATGCCGACAAACAGCCCGAAAGCAGTCACGGCCGTCAGCCCTTGCCCGACGTCTTGCAGCTTGCCGCGCACCTCCCACAGATGGCCGAAGTTCCCGCCCGCCGCCGTCGCGTTCCACCCGACCACCACGCCCAGCACGATCAGCGCCAGCAAGGCGCCGGTCTTCGCCGTGGTGAAGACGTTCTGCACGAGCTTGCCCAGCTTCAGTCCGCGTGTGTTCATCCAGGTCAGCAGCGCGATCATAAGCACTCCGACCAACTGCGCGGTCGAGAGTGAAATCGCGTAGCCCGAACTCAAGCGAATCGGCGTGATGAGGTAATTTTGCTCGGAGATTTTCGGCCAGAGCACACCCAAATACCTCGCGAAACCGACGGCCACGGCCGCAATCGTTCCGGTCTGAATCACGAGGAACAGCGTCCACCCGTAGAGGAAGCCCCACAGCGGCGAGAACGCTTCGCGCAAGTAGACGTATTGCCCGCCCGCCTTCGGCATCATCGCCGCCAGTTCGCCGTAGCTGAGAGCCGCCATCACGGTCAGCAGCCCCGTCACGATCCAAACCACGAGCAGCCAGCCCGGCGCCCCGACCTGGCGCGCGATCTCCGCCGAGACGATGAAAATCCCGGAGCCGATCATCGAGCCCGCCACGATCATGGTGGAATCGAGCAGGCCGAGGCCGCGAACGAATTTTTCCTCTTGTGCCATACAGTAGGCTCTCCCGGAAAGTGGAACGATGGCGCTTAAAGATGCCGGCTGCCGGCCTATGCTTCCGCCGGAGCCTGAGAATCAGCCGCGAGTGGAGGTGCGATCAAGCGGCGGCAATCTCAAATTTCGAATCTGGAATTTGAAACTCGAGCCCGAAACTTTGAACTTAAAACTACGACGGGCGACCCGTCATCCGGATCGCCCGTCCTCTGGAGGTCTCACTTATTCTGTTGCTGCGCCTGCGGCGGCTGTTTCAGGAAGCCTTCGCCGAGGCGGACGATGTCATTGACGATGACGAAGCCCATAAACAGCATGAGGACGACGAAGCCCACCTGCTGGAAGCGCTCGCGCATGCTCATCGTCAGCGTCAGACCGAACAGGGCCAGCAGCGCCTCGATGATGATCAGCAGGATCACGCCGCCGTCGAGGACCGGGATCGGCAGCAGGTTGAAGATGCCGAGGTTGAGGCTCAGCAATCCCATCAACTGGATCGTGCTTCCCCAGCCGCCCGCGCGATAGGTCTCCGACGTCGCCTGGGCGATTCCGATTGGCCCCGCCACCGCCGTGCGCACCGAGCGCTGGCCGTTGAGCAGTTGCTTGAAGAAGACCCCAGTCAACCGCATGATGCGCCAGTTGTAATCCCAGCCGAATTTCAATGCGGTGGCCGGTGAACTGGTCTTGACGAGCGTCGTGTTGCTGCGGATGAATCCGAGCCGATAATCGTTGTCCTGTTTTTCAGGCGTCGCCTTGATCTCCAGCGTCTGGTTGCCGCGCTGGACCGCGAGCGCCAGCTCCCGGCCCTCTTGCAGCGCCTGCTTGAATTGGGTCCAGCCGGTGATCGGACTGCCGTTGACCCCGACAATCTTATCGCCTGCTTGCAACCCAGCGCGGGCGGCCGGAGAGTTAGCCGTCACTTGAGTGACGCCGATGTAATCAAGTGAGGGCTCCAGGTCAACTACACCGATCTGCTCGTTGCCGCGGACCTCGGCGCGCGTCCGAATCGGGAGGCGCAAAAGCTGGCCCTGGCGCTCGACCGTCAACATCATCTCTTCGTTCGGGCGCACGCTCACGTCGCCGAGGAAATCTTCCCAGGTCGGGTTCTTGGTGCCGTTGTAAGCGCGGATGCGGTCGCCTTTTTGCAAGCCCGCTTGCGCCGCCACCGAGCCGGGCTTGACCTCGCCGATGACGATCTGCTGCGAGCTGTAGATGCTGTCCTGGAAGCCGATCAGGATCGCGACGGTCGGGATCAACAGGGCGGTACCGATATTGAAGACCGGCCCGGCGACTGCCACCAGGAAGCGTTTCCACTTCGGCTGTGAGAGAAACTCATCGACCGACCCTTCGCTCTTGCCCTGAAGCAGTTCTAAATTTTCGCCGCGGAATTTGACATAGCCACCCAGCGGGATGGCGGCAATGCGATAATCAGTCTCGCCCTTGCGGAAGCCGACGAGGCGCGGGCCGAAGCCGACCGAGAAGGTCTCCACCGCGAAGCCCAGGAGTTTAGCCACGATGAAGTGGCCGAACTCGTGGATGATGATCATGGCGCACAGGATGATAACGAAAGGCAAATAGCTCAGTATCAGACTCAACTCTCATCTCCTCACTCAGGCCGTCGCCGCCCCGGCACTTCGGACCCGAAACAATAATCTGACTGTGGGTGCATCCGTCAAGCTGCCCTCATTAGCGTGAACCTTAAGCAGGCTTAACCGATGCGGTCTTGAGGCTAAGATCAAGTTTATTGTACGCAGCACACGGTGTCAAACTGATGTTTAGTTGCGTCTGGCTCGTGGTCAGTTGTCCATCGTCAGTTGTCAGGCGTTGGTGAACTGTCATTAACCACGGACGACGGACAACTGACCACGGACGTCTGAAGTGATTTGTGCGCTGACCCAGGCCCGCGCCCACCGGTCAGCGGCGAGCACAGTTTCAAGGTCAGTCACCGGCCGGGGCGTGTGCGCCGCGCAGGCGGATCGGATGAGCGTAGGGATACTCCCGAATTTAATCCGCCCGTCGAGGAAGGCGGCGACCGCGATTTCATTCGCGGCATTGAGCACGGCGGGCATGGTCCCGCCCGCGCGCAGGGCTTCGTAGGCCAACGCGGTGCACGGGAAGCGCTCGGTGTCAGGCTCGTAAAATTCGAGCCGGCCGCACGCCGTAATGTCGAGCGGGGGGAGAGTCGTCGGATGCCGCGCCGGATAGGTCAGCGCGTACTGGATGGCGTGGCGCATGTCGGTGACGCCCATCTGCGCGATGACCGAGCCGTCCACCAGTTCGATCATCGAATGCACCACCGACTGCGGATGGACGACGATGTCGATTTCATCAGCCGAGAAGCCGAAGAGCCAGCGGGCTTCGATCACTTCGAGGCCTTTGTTCATGAGCGTCGCCGAATCAATCGTGATCTTGTCGCCCATGCGCCAGGTCGGGTGCTTGAGCGCCTGGGCGGGCGTCGCCTGCTCGATCTCCTCACGGCTGGCGGTGCGGAAGGGGCCGCCTGAGGCAGTGAGGATGAGGCGTTTGACTTCGTGGCGCCGTTCGCCGCGCAGGCACTGGTGGAGCGCGTTGTGTTCGCTATCCACAGGCAACAGTTCGGCGCCGGACGCGGCGGCGGCACGCGTCATCAACTCGCCGGCAATGACCAACGTCTCTTTGTTAGCCAGCGCCACGCGCCGCCCCGCTTCAAGCGCCCGATAAGTCGGCAGCAAGCCGAGCGCCCCCACGACCGCTCCGATCACCACCTCGGCACCGTCGCAAGTCGCCACCTCGCTGAGCCCATCAACGCCGACCCCGATCTTGGGCCGCGCGGTGATCGCGCGCGCCCGCAGTTCATCACGCAGCTTGTCGGCGCACTCCTCATCGTTCACCGAAACCACGCGCGGGCGATGGCGCTCGATCTGTTCGGCCAGCAGCGAGACATTGGCGCCGGCGCCGAGCGCCGCCACGCCGAAGGCGCCGTTGAGCGCCTCAACCACGCGCAGCGTATTGCGCCCGATCGAGCCAGTGGAACCAAGAATCGCGATCTGTTTCATAATCAGGTTGTCAGTGGTCAGTAGTCAGTTGTTCGTGGTCCGTAGCTCCTACAACTGACAACTGACTACTGACCACTGACAATGGACAACTGACTACTTCATAAAGATAACATAGTAGTAATACAGCACCGGCGCGTTGAAGAGAAGGCTGTCGAGGCGGTCGAGGACGCCGCCGTGGCCAGGGATGATCTGCCCCGCATCCTTGGCCTGCGCCCCGCGTTTGAGCATCGACTCGCACAGATCGCCAATCACACCCAGCACGCCCATGACCAGCGCGAGGGGGACGGCGTGGGCGATTTTCAATTCGGGGAAGAAAGTGTAATGAGCGATGAGCCCGGCGCCGACGTTGGCGCCGAGACCGCCGATCAATCCCTCGACGGTTTTACCCGGGCTGATGCGCGGGGCGAGCTTGTGGCGGCCGAGCAGCCGCCCCACGTAGTAGGCTCCGGTGTCCCCAGCGAAAATGATCAGGAAAAAGAGCGAGAGCAGCTTCGCCGGCAACTGCGTCCCCGCATCGGCGATCATCCGAATCGCGATCAGGTGGCCGCCCAACAACGCGACGTAGACCACGCCGAAGACCGTCGCCGCCGCCGCCGTGATCGTGCCGCGCAGGTCTGGGTTGCTCAGGAGTTGGACAGTTAACTCTACGATCACGAGCGCGGCGAGAATCACCCCGATCAAGTCAGGCCGCTCAAGAAAGAATGCGATCAGCAACCCGGCCGAAGCCAGAATGCCTTGGACGCGCCCGCCCCGCGCCCCGATGCGCTCCGCCAGGCTGTAGTACTCGACGAGCCCGAGCGCGATGGCGATCCCGACCAGGGCCGCAAAGTAGACGGGCGAGCCACGCCAGAGCGTGACGATCAAGATCGGCAGAAATACGACCGCAGAGATGATCCGTGCCATTAGTGCAGGGGTTAGGGGTTAGGGGTTAGGGGCTAGGGAGAGAAGTGGGCTCTCTTCTCTAGCCCCTAGCCCCTAGCCCCTAATCCCTGCTAAGAAGCATTGACCGCGCGGCGCGATGAATCAACCAGACCGCCGTAGCGCCGCTCGCGCTTCTGGTAATCAATGATCGCCGCAAAGAAGTCCGGGCGGCGGAAGTCTGGCCAGAGCGTCTCCGTCACATAAATCTCGGCGTAGGCGATCTGCCAGAGCAGAAAATTACTGACGCGCATCTCGCCGCTGGTGCGAATGAGCAGATCCGGGTCCGGCAAATTCGCCGTGTAGAGATGACGCGCGATCTCCGCCTCCGTCACCGCTTCCGGCGCCCGCCCCTCGCGCAAACATTTATCGAGTAGCTTGCGATAGGCGTCCAGGATCTCGACGCGGCCGCCGTAGTTGAGCGCCACGTTCAAGAGCATGCCGGTGTTCGCGGCCGTCTTGCGAATCGCGGTCCTCAACTCGAACTGCACCGACTCGTCCAACTCGTTCGTGCGCCCGATGGTCTGAAAGCGAATATTATTGCGGTGAATGTGCTCTAGTTCCTTGCGCAAGTACTCCTTGAGGAAGGTCATCAGCGCCTCGACCTCGAACGGTGGGCGCTTCCAATTCTCGACCGAGAAGGCGTAAAGCGTCAGAACCTCGATCCCCAACCTGGCCCCGGTTTCGACCGTCGCGCGCACAGCCTCGACCCCGGCCCGATGGCCCGCCACCCGCGGCAGGTGGCGCCGCTTCGCCCACCGCCCATTACCGTCCATAATCACTGCCACGTGACGCGGCAGGCGTGTCATATCAATCTGCGCCAGCAACTGCTCGTCACGCGAGCCTGGCTTAATCAGTCCTGCAAAATCCGACATTGTACTCCCGTCGTAGGGCAGATTTGTCAGCCGCCGGTCTTCGCTCATCGCTCACTGGTGGGCTCCTTGGTCATTGATCTATGGCCACCTCGATGCCGGCGGCCAACGGCGAGCACGGACGACTAGCGACTCATACTAATACTCGACTTTTACCAACGTCAACCCTTTCGCCGGAGCCAACGCCCCAACCCGCGCCCGGTCGCGGCTTTCAATCAACTCTGCCAGCGAGCCGGCTTTGAGCCGCCCCCGGTTGAATTCGAGCAGGCACGCCACCATCGTCCGCACCATGTAGCGCAGAAAGCCGTCGCCAGTGAAAGAGAGGCGCAGCAGCGGCCCGTCCGTCTCGACCCGAAAATCAGTGAGCGTGCGCACCCGCGTCTTAGTCTCGCAGGCCGCCACGGTGAAAGCGCTGAAGTCGTGCGTGCCGAGCAACGCCTGCCCTTCTTCGGCCAGCCGCTCACAATCAAGCGGGTAAGGATAATGATAAGCATAGCGCGCGAGGAACGGGCTCATCACCTCGCCGGTGTAAATTTGATAGCGGTAGGTCTTGCTCCGCGCATCGAAGCGGGCATGGAATGTGTCAGCGGCCGGCGCGGCATCGAGCACGCGAATCTCTGCCGGGAGGTTGCCGTTGAGCGCCCGCTGCAATTCTCGCCCGGTCCGCGCGCGCTGAAGCCGAAATGAGGCGACCTGCCCCTCGGCATGAACCCCGGAATCCGTCCGCCCGGCGCCGTGCACGACGACCGGCGCCCCGTCGATGCGTTCAAGCGCCGCGCTGAGGGCGAGTTGGATCGTGGGCTTGTCCAGTTGCAGTTGCCAGCCTTGATAGTCAGTGCCGTCGTAAGCAAGAGTGATGCAGTAGTTCATGACTTGACCTGGGTACGCACGCTTCCAGCGTGCTGTGTGCGGCGAAGTGGCCACCGGTACTCGATCGGGCGGAGTGGCGAAAGGCCGGCACGCTGGAAGCGTGCGTACCCAGGCGCGGCCAACTTTCTGCTTGATGCACACTCTTCATTCGGTCTGCTGCGTCTTCTCCAATCCCGCGAGTTGCTGTTCGATCTCGGCCACGTCCTTGTCTCGCCGGTGGTAGCCCATTCGCTCGATCATTTCTTTGGCATCAGCCCAACTCGCGCGCGCCTTGCCTTTTTCGCCTTGCGCTAGGTAGAGCCGAGCGTAGGCCAAGTGACAATCAGCTTGTTGCAGCATCATACTGCCACGCGTGGCTATAGACATCGCTTCGTTCAGATCCGCCTGCGCCCGCTGGAGTTCGCCTATACTCAAGTGAAACTCCGCCAAGGCCACAAGTCCATAAGGTAGCTCATCTATTTTCCCAGTCCGTCGCAGACCTTCCATTGCCTGTTTCATATGTATTGAGGCTTGGGCGAAATCGCCAATGCTTTCTTGCTGAGCTTGGAGCAGATAGGCTCGTCCTAGAGAGAGATGGTCCTGATAGATGTCATAGAGATCATATTTCTTCTCCTTCCGCTCTAGCGTCTGGCTGGCACGCCATATCACTTCCGAATATTTCCTTTGAGTTAGTAGTAAATCGCAGTACCGATAGCCTGGATAGGAGTAGAGGAAAGGGAATAGTGGGTCTGTTTCCTTTTGTATTTCCTCGGCGTGACGGAAGGCCGCTTCCGCCTTCAAAAACTGACCTGTCTGATGCAAAACATGAGCCCAGGTTGTCCAACCAGCTATTCGCGTAAAATTATCTCGGCAACGCTTAGCTAGCTTGATGTTTTGTTTAGCGTATTTTAGAGCCAAAGAGAGGTCACCTACTATCCGATAGTATCCGCTGAGGTGCCTTGCACACTTCTCTGCGAAATTCCAATCTCTCTCCACAATACTGGCCTCCAACCCGGCTTGCATTGGTGAGGCAGCCTCTTCCATACGCCCCAATGTTCGTAAATAATAGCCTACCCTCCCTTGAACAAAGGTCTTACTCGATCTATTCAGTCCGCCTACGGGCTGGGACCAAGAGAGATCAAAGAAGTTAGCGAGAGCCGCGACATCAGTGCCAAAGGTTCCTAGTTTGAATACGCTGAAAGACTGCTCCCCTCTATGAATCCGCCGCTTGTACACATCGTCTAATACTTCTTGATGCCTGCCTGCCTCGCAGCCGTGAGCCACTGCTGCATAAAGACGAGACATCTCCTCAATCGTCTCAGGAAACTCGTTGGCCGTGCGCGTCAAGTGTTCATAGAGCCGGTTGTTTCCCTCGCGCCAAGCCTCAGGGTGCTCTCGCTTGAGTTGCTGCCGGAAGTTCTCGCGCACCAAAGGGTGAGCGTCTAATTCATCGGGCGCATGGTGACTCTCCTCGGCGATGAGTTTGTATTTGCGCAAACGTTGCACCGCGCGCAGCCATTCGGCTTCGGATGAAGCTTGAATGTGATCGGTCAATCCGGGAATGGCCGGAGCCTTGCGCAAAGCGGCGATTGATTTACCCCCGGCAGGGCGATCAAACAGGCCGAGAAGCCGGAGCGCATTCACCTCTGGGCCTTCGCCGAATTTCTGCTCGAAGGCCGCGATCAGACGGCGCGGGTGTTTGCCTTCTTCTTCGGGAACATCCAAATCAGGAATCTTGGCCGTTGCGGAGATGTGATGGCCGGGGATGTCTTGCAGATAGAGCGCCAGCAGATTCAAGGCCAGCGCGTGGCAGCCAAAATCCTCCGTGGCTTTTTCGAGTTCTTCATCCGTGCCGCGCACGCCCCCGACGCGCAACAACGCGCGCCCGGCTTCCGGCGACAACAGTTCCAGATTGATTTGCCGCGCCGGTACAGTACGGCGAGCGGTCGCGAGTTGGTCATCCGCATTAGACGCCGCCGGAAGAACCCGGTCGCTACCGCTCCCGGTACTGATTCCGCCATCATCCAACTCCGCGATCCACTCGCGCGTGGTGATAACACACAGGCCGGGATTCTCGCGCGCCAATTCGGTGACGAGCGTAGCCAGGGCCGGGTCTTTGATCTTGCCGCGTTCGTAAGCGAGCGATGATTGCAGCGGCTCCATCCCGTCGAGCAGCAGCAACGTCTTTTCGCGCCGCACCAGATCCGCCAGGCGTTGCCCCTTGTCCCACGGCGAACCGGCGGTCGGGTCCGCGTCGCCAAACCAGATCAGCGCGGCGTTGATGAATAGATCCGCCGAAGTCGCGCGTTCGCTCGTGCCCTGGCTGTAGAACGACCAGGCGTAGACGCGGCGCGCTCCGCGATAGTTGTCTTTCTGCAAACCGTCCAACCACTTGTTGACGAGAGTTGATTTGCCGACGCCGCCCCAGGCGACGAAGCTGATGATGTTGGTCGAAGCTGATGCCCAGGCTTCGTCTAACAGCGCCAGTTCTTTTTGCCGACCGAAGAGGTCAGAGCCAGTGGAGGGCAAACGGTCAAGGTCTAAGTGATCTTTGTCCAGCGGCGGCCATTTAGGCGGCGGAGGCGCCGGCGGTTTGTCAGTCGGATCAAATAGCCTCTTGAGGATAGTTCGCGCCACCTCAACAAAAACGCTGTCCTCTTTGCCTCGGAAGTGAGGCGAGACGGCCTTGCCATCACGCGGCAACATTTGAGTCGCACTTACCCACTCGTGGATTTCCCAGGTACAAGGTTTGAGCAGGATCGGAATCAGGATCATTCCCGCCTTTTCACAGCGTTGCAGCAGGAAGGGAACCTCTTCTTTGACACAGAAGTCTGAGGCGAGATAGTTGGGAGAGATGAGGCAGAGCGCCAGGTTGGCCTTCTCCATAGCCTCTTTGATTTCGGGGTACCATTGGTCGCCTGCATCAATCTTCCGGTCATCCCAGACAACGATTCGGTCAACCTTTTCCAAAGCCCTCAGGTGAGGCAGCAAACGATCCTTCCACTTTTCGTCTTTGTGGCTATAGCTGATGAAGACCGTAGGCTTGTCCACAGGGAGACCTCCCTGATCAACGGATAGTTCAACTGTTCATCGAGCACGATCACGCGTAGCTCAGCTCGTAGTCATAGACTTCAGCCAGCTCTACCGCTTCGGTAATCGCCGCCACTGCGATCTGGTGGTGACGAGCGATGCGCTCCGGCGATTCCCCGGCGCGCAACATCCCGACGACGTGCCGGGCGTCGAGCCGGGTGTATTTGATCGTGGGCCGACCGCCGCACACGCCACGCGCCGCCACCACGTACCGGCCGAGCGGGACGTAGGCGTATTCCCGCCCGGCAAACTCTTCCACCACCATCTCCGGCAACCGCGAGACGGCGTGAATCTTTTTGGCCGTCAATGCCATGATCGTTTCTCCTTTCAACCGCGATTCTACACTGCTGCGGCGTGGGAGTTAACTGCGAAATTTCGGTGCCCCCAGCCTCACTGCCTGCTGCCCGGTTTGATCGCCGATGAACCAGCCTTGCACAGCGGGCACTCTTCAGGCTTGTATGTCGGCACTTCGAGCACTGTCAGGGCATGACGTGGCACACCTAAATCGACCGTGCCGCCGCTGCGGTCAATGAGTGAGCCTGCGCCCACCACTTGACCGCCGTACTTGCGCACTACCTCAAACACCTCGCGGGTCGAGCCGCCCGTAGTGACCACATCCTCAACCACGAAGGCACGCTCACCGGGTTGAATTTGAAAACCACGCCGCAGCGTCATCGCCCCATCCTGACGCTCAGCAAACAGCGCCCGCACGCCCAGCGCCCGCGCCACCTCGTGCGCCACGATCACGCCGCCGAGCGCTGGCGCAATCACGAGATCAATGCCGCCGATGCGCTCATCGGCCTTGGCCTTGGCCGCCAACTCGGCGCAGAGTCTTTCCGCCACTGCCGGCTTCTGAAGCACAAGGGCGCATTGCAAGTAGCGCGGGCTGTGCAAGCCTGAGGTGAGTAGGAAATGGCCGCTGAGCAGCGCGCCGCTCGCCTCGAATATTTTCAGCACTTCGTCTTCGGTCATGGTCATTCTCAGTTATCACCTCTACTTGCGCGGCAGCATCGACGGCAACTGGGCGACGTTGTAAGCCGTGGCCGCCATGACGATTGCTCCTTGAATCAGGTCTTCAGGCAGAATCTTATCGAGCGTGTCGGTCTGCGTGTGGTGCGTCTTGTCGCGGTACTCGACGGCGTCTTGGAAGAAGGCGAAGCCGGGCACGCCGCGCTCCTTGAAAGAAATATGGTCGGTGCCGATCTGGTTGCGCTGATTGACCCAGAGAAAGCCCAGGTCTTTGAGGGGCGCGAGCAGGCGCTCGAAGATGGGGATTACGCGCTCGTTGCCTTCGGTGCCGAGGCCGCGGGCGCGGCCGGTGCCGGTGTCGAGCACGAAGACGCCGGAGACCTTCGACATCTCCGAGGCGTGGGCCTGCACGTAAGCGTGTGAGCCGAGCAAGCCCTGCTCCTCGCCGCCGAAGAGGATGAAGCGGATCGTGCGCCTCGGCTTGGCCCCGACGGCTTTCAAGATGCGAGCCGCTTCGAGCACGGCCATCGAGCCGGCGCCGTTGTCGGTTGCGCCCTGAGCGAGGTCCCACGAATCCAGATGCGCCCCGAGGATCACTACCTCGTCCGGCCTCTCGACGCCGCGAATCTCGGCGATGGTGTTGTAGGCTTTGGTGTCATCATCCTCGAACTGGTTTCTGATCTCCATCTCAACGCGCACCTCCACGCCGCGCCTGGCCAGGCGGTAGAGCAGCGCATAATGCTCGTGCGCCATCGTCACTACCGGGGCGCCTTCGGCAGCTTGCGGGTCGGGCGAGCCGTCGGCATTGAGCAGGCCGTGCTCGCGGCCCGCATCGGTGATCACCACCGCCGGCTGTTCGTCTTTGGGCATGTGCCGGATCTTTTCCAGCAACGTTCGGATCTGGAGGTGAATCCTGAGCATCTCATCGCGGGCCTGCCGTTCACCGGGGCTGATGGAATTCGGCCAGGAGGTCTCTTCTTCCTTGAATTCCCGATCGTGCATGCGGCGGGCGTGCGGCTCAAAATCAGGCTTGACGACGGCGGGCGGGCCGGCCAGGACGAAAGTGCCCTGGAGCTGATCTTTATGCTTATTGATCTTGTCCGTGTCCGTCATGACGACCGGGCCATTGACCAAGCCTTTCGTCCCCGGCGTCCAGGCCAGGGAGCGGAAGTCGAGTTGTAATTCGTAAGGCGCAGTCAATCGGCCGTAAGCGATACCCCGTTGCCAGCCGCGGCCGAACTCGAAGCCTTCGAGGTGGACGCTCTCGCAGCCGAACTCTTTGAACCTCTCGGCCGTCCACTCGTTGGCCCGCTTGAGCCTTTTGGAGCCGGTCAGGCGCGGGCCGATCATGTCGGTCAGGTGCTCGAAGTGCTTCATCAACTGCGAGTGCTTCTGCCCCTCGTTGATGATCTTCCGCGTCGTCTCTTGATCCGCGCCGTTTTGGGCCAGGGCCAGGCTCGCCGTAGCGAGGACCACCAGGCATAAAGAAAGCCGCGAGCGATAAACCTTCATAAGTCCTCCTGAGTTGAGATTCACCTACGGGCCGAATTATTTCACGGTGCGGGAGGGAAGGCGAGAGCGCGATGTTAGTTTCGAGTTGCCGGGCTTAACATTCGAGTGGCTGGAGAATTCAAGAAACCAACACGAAGGGAGAAGGAACAAAGAAAGGTTGCCTGGCATTGGTTGCCTGTTTTCTCTTTGGTCCGATGCGAGACCGCTTAAAAAGTTTCTGGCAAGCATCGGTTTCCCAAGCTGCGCCACTTAGCTTTGCCCGCACCTTAAGCGGGTTGCGCGGCGGGTGCAGTCGACAAGAGGCGGACGATTCGTTTGCAGTTCACGACGACACCGAGGATCAGGTATTGCACTTTGACGCGCAGCCGACCTCGATAACGAACGTGTCGTCCGTATGACCAGGTCCGTCCAGGTAGGCTCACCCACCCAGCTTCAGTCTCGCTGACAGGGCTGATTCGACCATTACCGACAAATTTCGTTGGTCTCGGCCGCTGCCCCTCGGCATCGACCTTCGATCAACATCCGCTCCAGCAGCTCGATCTGCCGCTGTTGCATCTCGACCAATTTGATCCAATCCTGCTCGCGCAGCTCGTTGATCTTCTCGTGCAGTTGCAGGATCTCCAGCTCCGCCTTCACGTCCACCTCGTAGTCATTCTTCGACTGTAAGCGGTCCTTCTCCGCCTGCCGGTTCTGGCTCATCATAATGATCGGGGCTTGCAAGGCGGCGAGACACGACAGAATCAGGTTGAGCAGAATATAGGGATAATTATCATAAGCCTTCGCGCCCAGCGCGAAAGTATTGAAGATCATCCACGCGAAGAGGAAGGTCATAAAGATGATGATGAAGGTCCAGCTCCCGCCGAAGCTCGCGACGCGGTCGGCCAGGCGCTCGCCGAAGGTCAACTGCTCATCGAACTCACGCTCCACGTTGCGCGCGACACGCCCACGGTCGATGAACCGCTCGACTACGAGGCGCTCCTCTGCGGGCAATTTCTCAAGCTCCACCTGAAGGAGCTTCTTCGCCGTCTCCCGGCGATTGACTTTGATCACTTTCATCCTCGATTTCCTTTCTGGTCTTGAGAGATCAATCTGACTTGTCCACGACACCCCGGCCACGCTTACGACAGCAGCTTGGTCAGCCAATCCGGGTGCAGGCGCAAGCCCAACAGACCTGCCAACCCCATGACCACACCAAAAGCCGCGAAGAGCCATGAGACCCAGAGCAGCCACCGCTTCCTGGTGAGCGCCGTGACCGCGAGGAGCGCCAGGCAGACCGAGAGCGCGGCGTCGGAGAGGTCGAATTGGTCATCGCGGTAATTCAACGCGTCGTACTGCGCCTCGAAGCCCCGCGCCTTCTTCTGCAGCTCGCCTTCTTCTTTCTGGTAGCGTGCGATCTCAGCCTCGTAATGCTGCGCCTGGCCCTCAAATTGCGCGGCGTTCTGCGCCGCAACGGTCGCGCGCAGGGCCAACGTCTGATCGCGGCCGAGTTCGACGAGGTGATGCTTGATCCGCTTGGCCTGATACTCGCCCCAGGTATCGACGGCATCGGACTTGGCCTGGAGCATCGCCTGCACGATGTTGTCGTCTTTGACTTTGGTCACGGCCATGAAAGTGGCGAGCAGCGCCACGCTGATGGCCACCAAATTATTCAGCCGGCTGTTGGAATTATTCTCTCGGTTGATCTCAATGGGGCTCTCCATTTCTCACTCCTTGAAAAATCCTGGGAGCGCAGGCATCCTTGCCTGCGCGGCCTTCGCTAAGTGGCCCTAGATCAAAACAGGCAGGCAAGGATGCCTGCGCTCCCAGGGGTGCGGGCTTGAACTAACGTGACCTGAGCGCGAGCATCAGCTTGCTCAGATCGCGCTTCATCAAGGAGACCTGCGCTCGAACATCCGCGAGCATCGCCGCGCGGTCGTTGAGCAGGTCGATCGTCAGCGGGCGCTGCTCGGAAATGCTGCTGGTCAAGAATTCAATTTTGCGCTGTCCCTTCGGCGTCCCGGTCGGCTCGATCCGGCCTTCTTCAGTCCACCGCTTGATCAGCCGCGCTCTGCGCGTCTCCGGGCCAGGCTCGGCGGGCGGGGCCGCGTTCAAGTAGGTCCAGACCTCTTCAGGGTAGTCGCTGTGGAACTCCGGCTTGCGGTCGAAGAGTTTGGCCAGCAGGTTCGGCGCAATCCCCAGAGCCCGCCGCCCGCCGTGTTGCTGGCGCAGGCCGATGAAAGAGAGCACGGTCGAGAGGCCGGCGCCGGCCACCCCGATGGCGTTGCCGAGGTTCTGGGTGGAGTTCTTGAACTGGAGCGCCGTGCCCACCCCGCCGGTGACGCCGCTGGCGATGATGTTGGCGATTGTGCTGATCCCGATGGCGCGGTCCCGGCGGGCTTCGAGGTCGGCGCGGATCGCGGTGATATGGGCTGACTCGTTGTCGATCTCCGCGATGATGCCGTCGACTTCGAGCGAGGCGCCGAGCACCATCTCAGTAATCTCCTGCCTCAGCGACAGCGCCTCAAGGCTCATTGGCCCGCCGACGCCGCGGTCGCGCTCAGGCAGGCGGTAGAGTCGCTCGATGAGCGGGGCAACGCCGATCTCCTTGGCCGCTTCTTCCGCCCCGGGAGAGAGCTTCGGCAGTGACTGGTTCTGCGCTTCTGGCGAGTGATTGGCAGCGCGGGCTGTTTCCTCCGTTGGCAGCGATTGCCCGCTGGCCAGTGCCGGGTTGAGGAGCAGCACGATGATCAGGCAGCATTGAAGGGGTCGAGTATATTTCATCCTTAGTCTCCGCTAGGTGTGATTAGTTTAGATCGGTTTGCAATCGAGTATTCGGGAAAGACCGTCGGATCAGTACCGCGAGCGGTAGCGAGCGTCGCTTCCATCAGCGCATCGCCGCCACAGTCACGCTCGCTACCGCTCGCGGTACTGATCCATACACGCAACAGGAGCCCGAGCAACCAACGGGCGTCTACGGGACAGCGTAATATCCCTCTTTCGCGCGCACGGTCACCGGCGGCAGCCCGCAGTTCGGCCCACAGCTCGGCCCATAGCTTGGATCAATGCGGACCTTGATCCGGTGCCACTTGCCGTCGCGCTGCACGCCCGTCGGAACGTAGCCGAGGCTGTACTGGTGGCGCAACTCGACGGCGAGGCGTGATATGATCACCTCCATCTCCTCGGCCGAGCGGGGGAAGAAGGCTTTGCCGCCGGTGATCTGGGCGATCTCTTCGAGCGCCAGCCGGCCGGCTTGCCGGAGGCGCCTCGCCGGTATATCGATCTCTTGTTCTGAGATGCCGATGCAGTAAATCTGCGTGTCGGACTCCTTCAGAAGCTGGCGCAAGTTGCCGAAGGAGTAGCGCGAAGCATTGTCCTGGCCGTCCGAGATCAGCAGGAGTGCGCGCTTGCGGTGATGGCCTTGTGCTGCTTTCTCAAGGCCCAGGTAGACGGCGTCGATGAGCGCCGTATTCCCGTGCGGGGTCACCAAGTCCAGCTTGCCCACGAGCGTGCTGCTGTCGGTAAACTCGGCCACCAGGCGCGGCTGCTCATTGAAGGTGATCAAGAAGAAGTCGTCCTCGCGGTGGCTGGTTTGGATGAACGCCTTCAGCGCGTCGCGGGCGCGGTCGATCTTCCCTTGCATGCTCCCTGAAACATCAAAGACGATCCCGAGGCTGAGCGGCACGTCCTCATCCCGGAAATACCCGATCTCCTGCTTGACCTTGTCGTCGAAGACTTCAAAGTGTTGGCGCCCGAGGCCCGTGACCGGGCGATTGTCCGGGTCGGTGACCGTCACCGTGACCGTGACGACCTCGGTCTTCTCCTTGAGGATCGTCGCTCCTTCCTGGGGTTCGTTCCCCCTCTCTGGCTTCGGCGGCAGGGCCTGGCTTTGAGGCGAAGCTGAGGCCGTCAGCTCAGTCTGGTGACGCGGCCGGGCCAGCCGTGCGTCGGCCACTGCTGCGCCCGACAGCAGAATCAGGCAGCCGATGATTAAGTGGTGAGCCAATGCTCTCATAAATGACATGCTAACTCTGCCCCCTTGGCTAGACTACGAACATCATCACCGCGGCCGCAGTCATGATGGCGACGGTCGCCCAGCCGAGCCAGCGGAGCCACGGCGGATTGACGCGTTTGCCCATCACCCTGCTGTCACTCGTCAACAAGACCACCAGCACGATCAGCGGCGGCGCCAGGAGGCCGTTGATCACCGCCGTCCAGAAGAGCATGGCCACGGCGTTGAAGCCGGCGTAATCGAGGGCCAGGCCCAGGAGCATCGAGACGACCACGACCGCGTAGAATTTGCGGGCGAGGGGCGGCCGGTCTTCGAGCGATCCGCGCCACGCCGCCGCCTCCGAGACGGCGTAAGCGCACGACCCGGCGAGCACCGGGACGCTGAGCATGCCGGTCCCGATCAAGCCCAGGGTGAAGAGCGCGTAGGCCCCGTTGCCGGCCAGCGGGCGCAAGGCCTCGGCTGCCTGCTGCGCCGTCGTGATGCTCGTCTGCCCATGCGCATGCAGAGTGGCAGCGGTCGTCAGGACGATAAAATAAAAGACGACATTCGCGAAGAACATCCCCGTCAGCACATCCGTCCGCGACCGCCGCAGTTCTTCGTCGGTCGCCCCCTTGCGTTGCGCGACGGTGCGCCGCCCGATCGCTCGCTCCTCTTCAACCTCCTGCGCCGCCTGCCAGAAGAAAAGATAGGGCGAGATCGTCGTGCCGAGAATGCCGATGAAAGTCGCGAGGTAGGCCCGCGACCATTCCAGGTGGGGCACGAAAGTAGAGCGCAAGACCACGATCCAATCCGGCCTTGCCATGAAGGCCGCCGCGATATACGCAAAGAGGACGAGCGTGAGCCACTTGAAGACCCGCGCAATTTGATGGTAGCAGGTCCAGAAGAGCAGCGAGATGATCAGCGCCGCATAAACCGGCGTCCAGAAGAGCGAGTCGATCCCCGTCACCATCTCTGTGGCCTCGGCCATCCCGCCGAGGTCAGCGCCGATGTTGATGACGTTGGCGACGATCAGCAGCAGGCAGGCGCCCCATAGAACCCAACGCGGGTAGCGGCGGCGAATCACGCCGGCTAAGCCGCGCCCCGAGACCATGCCGAGTCGCGCGCACATCATCTGCACGGCGGCCATCAGCGGGAAAGAGAAGAGCGCCGTCCACAGCGACGCATAGCCGAATGAGGCGCCCGCCACCGAGTAAGTAGAGATCCCTGACGGATCATCGTCGGCGGCGCCTGTGATCAGTCCCGGACCGAGGTCGGCGAAGAAGCGCCGGACTCTCCCCGGCAGGACGCCCTCTGGCGCTGGCGCCTCGTCGACTCTCTCCTGATTGTCTATTGGGTCAGGCCTCATGCCGCTTCCTTCACCACCCAACGTCAAAAATCAAGGTGCCATCGCAGCGCCGGAACCAGCACCAGGTCGCTTTGGCTGAAGCCGCTAGTACTTCGTCATGATGTTTGGAATGATGTTTGGCTTCAGCTTGCCTGATTGCTCAACCAACCAGCCGAAGCTTGAACTCCAAATTTCCATCATCCTTCATCGTCATGAACTACGAGGCAGATTTCCTAACTTTGGAGTTCACAGACTTCTTCTTCAAGGCCTCAACAAACTCCCGGTAATCCTTCTCCACCTGTTCACAGTAGGTCCGGGCGTAAGCCAATAGCTCGCGGCGCCAACTGCGGGCCTGGGCGAAAGCAATCAGGTCATCGGCAATCGCCGAGCCCTGCCGCCCGCCGCTGCGCAGTTGGTCCCAGGCGGTGATCTCGCCCATCGTCCGCAGCAGCTTGACCAGCCGGCTCAACCGCCCGTCCCACTGCTTGAGACTCACCCGGTCCTGATAGGGCTGTAGTTCGCGCAGCACGAAGTCATGGTCTTCAAACCGGACCGCGGCGAGCAGCGCCGGCGGCGTCCCTTGGACGCGCTCCTGGATGGCCACGACTCTGGCGGCCTGACTCTCCCAGGGCGGCTGCGGGAGCTGGAGGTAGGGCTGCAAGGCCGAGCCCGGCTGGGCTTTGAAATCCAGCAGGTAGTTATCATCCGGGGAGCCTTTGCCCGCAACCAACAGCACATAGCGCTCGACCCCCAGACTCCCTGTCCCTGCGACCCGGTGAGCCACGTCCAGCAATTTAAAGAAGCCCGGGTCAGGCTGTGCTGCGGCCCACGACTTGATCACTTTTTTGACCTTCTTCTTTTGCTCTGGCGCGACCTTCAGCGTCCGCTTCTGATCGACGCGGAGGCGGCGCTGCCTCCCCGCCAGCTTCGTCCTCTCGTTGAGGAAATCCTTGCGGCGGCGCTGCCGGAGTCCGATCAATAGTTCTTTGACCAGTCCCACGGCCGTCTCCTGCTCGGTCACGCGGGCTTGGCCTCTGGCCAAAGAGACCGTGTAGGCGTCCAGGAAAGACTTGCAGAGGGCCAGGGCGTCCGCTTGCTTGACCCCCAGCGCGGCGGAGCTGAGGAGAATGCTCGTCAGCAAGCGGGCCAAGTCCCAAGTGCACGGCGCCAGGGCCGCTTCATCAAAATCACTGATGTCGAAATAGACCAGGCGATTATCTCCCTTGTAGCTGCCGAAGTTTTCCAGGTGCAGATCGCCGCAGACCCACACCGGCGGCGCCTCATTCAACGCGGAGGCGCGTGGCCAGTCCTCATAGAACAAGTGGCAGGTGCCGCGGAAGAAGGCAAATACGTCGGCCCGCATGGCCTGGTACTTTAGTTGGAGGAGCCCTGGGTCGCGCCCTTCATTGAAGCGCCGGATTCGCTCCGTGACATGTCTTGCCATAATTCTGCAGCGGTGCGGTACGGGGAGCGTGAGCGACCTGCCTCTCAGCACACAGCTTGAGGCGGGAGGCGGCGGGCGCTCGCGCTTCCTGTACTGTCTAGTTGCGAACCCCGGCCGCTTTACTCACTTTCGGCGGAGGTCGATTGTGACCATTCAGCCTTCCTCACTCCCGGCATGACCGCGAAGGCTTGCCCGAAGGCGGTCATGCCGCGCGCCCGCGCTTCGGATAACTTGAATGAGACCTCGAGCCTTTCTTCCGATAAATCCTGCTTCGCCTCGCTGTAATTAACCACCGAGACCCCCGGCTGCTCGGCAAAGTTCGACCAAGCGGCCCGTACACTCTCAGCCGCAGAGTCAGCGAAGCTCACGGCGAAATGGTAGGTGACCAGCGGCATGACTGCGCCCGACCGCTGATTGATCCACGCGGCCGCCCACCGCAGCAGCAGTTGAATCATCAGCACGACGAGCAGCAGCAGCCAGGCGAGTTTATAATACCCGATGCCGATGGCCAGCCCCATCCCGGCGGCCGTCCAAAGCGTGGCGGCGGTGTTAATCCCCTGGACGCTCCCACCCCGGTGCATGATCACGCCGCCGCCGATGAAGCCGATCCCCGTCACCACGCCGGCCGCGATCTGGGTCGGATTGCTGCCGGGGCCGAACCCGCGCTCTGAGATCAGCGCGAAGGCCGTCGCGCCGACGACTACCAGCGTGTTCGTCTTCAGCCCCGCGTTCTTATGGTGCCACTGGCGCTCAATGCCAATCAGTATCCCGAAGAAGAGCGATAACAGTAGACGTGCAGCCAACTCGATGTCCGTCATAGCCTACCCTGAATCAGCGTTTGGAGTACCGGCGGCGGGTTGTTGCCCGCAGCCACAACCCGCCGCCGATATTCCAAACCTCCCTCGATTGAACCGCCGCCACATCAACCGGCAATTACTTTCGAGCGCGCCGCAGTCGCCCCCGCCGTTTCAGGCTGCTTGGCGGCAGTCGCCAAAGGCAGCTTGACCATGAAGGCCGCCCCCTGTCCCGCGCCGGCGCTCTTGGCCTCGACCGTCCCCCCGTGCATCTCCACCAAGTGTCGCACAATCGCGAGGCCAAGTCCTAGCCCTCCCGAGGCCCGCTTGAGCGAAACATCGGCCTGGCTGAAGCGCTCGAAGACGTGCGGGAGGAACTCGGGCGCGATGCCCGGCCCGGTGTCGCGCACCATGATCTGGGCGTGAAGGTCCGCCCGCTCCAGCCGCACCTCGACCCGCCCTTCCCGCGGGGTGAACTTGACGGCGTTTGAGAGCAGGTTCCAGACCACCTGTTGCAAGCGGTCCGGATCGCCTGAGACCGGTCCGACCGAGGGGTCGAGTTGAGGCTCGAGTTGAATCGCCTTGCCTTGAGCTGCCGGGCGAATGACGTCGAGGGCGGCTTCGATCACCGGCGCCAGCTCGACCGGCCGGGCCTCGAAGCGCAGTTTGCCCGTCACGATGCGTGAGACGTCGAGCAGGTCTTCGATGAGCTGCGCCTGCAGCTTCGCGTTGCGTTCGATGGCGTCGAGCCCCTGGGCTGAAGTCGCCGCATCGACCTGGCCGGTCCGCAGCAGACGAATCCACCCGAGGATCGAGTTGAGCGGCGTGCGCAACTCGTGCGAGACCGTGGCCAGGAATTCATCCTTGGCGCGGTTCGCCGCGCCGGCCTCGGCACAGGCGGCCTCGGCCCGTTGCCGCGCCGCGCGTTGCGCCGCGCTGATCAGGCAAATCAACAGCGAGACGGCGACGAATTCGATCAGCCGCACGATCAGGCCCCAGTCGTTGGCAGTGGGCGTAGCTGTGAGCGACAGCAAGTAGTAGCTGCCCGCCAAAGTCGTGAGCAGAGTCGCCAGCAGCCCCGGCCCTAAGCCGCCGTACCAAGCGCTGAGGACGACGGCCGCGATGAAGAGCAGGAGCGTGTTGGGCTCAATCGACGGGTCGTCGAGCAACAGCGTCAGCAGCAGCGCCAGCGCGCTGGACGCCACGGCGAGGCTATAGCGCAACGGCAAAGAGTATGACACTCGCCGCCAAGACGTGTCTGACATAAGTCTCCTTTCCCGGCAGGCCGCGTCGCTTTCGGTTCGTCGCTTCAGCGGTCAGAAGATGTCTAGAGTAGTGGCATGCGCCCCTTCGGCCAGCGCGCCGGATCAGTGTTTTTCTTCGGCCCGCTGCTTCTCAGAGGTCATGGCTGGTTCGGCCTCGCCTTCGTTGAGCGCCTTCTTGAAGCCGCGGATCGATTCGCCGAGGCCCTTCCCCAGTTCGGGCAGCTTCTTGGGCCCGAACACCAGCAGGGCGATGGCGAAGATGATGAGTAAGTGCATCGGTTGAAAAAGACCTTCGAACAATTTGTTTCCCTCCAGGTTAAGTTTCAAATTGGCAGCCGCCTGAGCACTGCCCAGTATTGAGAACACATTGCTAAATCGAAGCCCGCAACAGTGGGACAGAAAGGTTCACCACAGAGGGCACAGAGGTACACAGAGGAGCTTAATGTTGATACATCTCTGTGATCCTCTGTGTCCTCTGTGGTAAGCATCTGTCCCAATCTCTCGTGCTCTGATTTAGACAGCCTGTGACAAAGCCTCGGCGGCCTCGTCTTCGGCCAAGACCTCTTTGCCTCGGCGCGACCGGATTGAGCGATCCTCGCCCTTCGTAAACACCAGGTAGAGTGTCGGCAGCACGATCAACGTGAGCAGCGTCGCCGAGATCAGGCCGCCGATGATCACCACCGCCAGCGGCTTCTGCGTCTCCGAACCAATCCCGTGTGAGAGCGCCATCGGCAACAGTCCGAGCATCGCCAGCAGCGCGGTCATCATCACCGTCCGCAGCCTGACCAACGCGCCGTTGAGCACCGCACTGAAGGTTCGCCGGCCTTCGTCTCGGAGCTGATTGAAGTAACTGACCATGACCACGCCGTTGAGCACCGATTGCCCGAAGAGCGCGATGAAGCCGATGGCGGCCGAGACGCTCAGGTTGATGCCGGTCAGATAGAGCGCGAAGATGCCGCCGATGAGCGCGAACGGCACATTGAGCAGAATCAGCGTCGCGCTCTTCGCCGAGCCGAAGGCATTGAACAAGAGCGCGAAGATCAGCAGCACGCTGACCGGCACGATCACCGTCAGCCGCTTCATCGCCCGCTGCTGATTCTCAAACTCGCCGCCGAAGGTGACGTAATAACCCGGCGGCAGTTTGACTGCGCTATTGACGCGCTCCTGCATCTCGGCCACCAGGCTGCCCATGTCGCGGTCGCGGATGAAGACGCCGATGGCCATGACGCGCGTCCCGAGTTCGCGGCTGATGTTCATGCTGCCGGATTTGACCGAGATCTCGGCCAGTTGCTCGAGCGGGATGCGCCCTCCGTCGGGCGTGTCGACGAGAATATTCCTGATGTTGTCCATCCGCCGCTGCTCCTCGCCGAGGCGGACGGCGACGGCGAACTTCTTTTCGCCCTCCCAGATTTCGGTCGCCTGTTTGCCGCCGAGCGCGGTCTCAATCACGTCCTCGATGTCGGCGACTTTGAGCCCGTAACGGGCCGACTTCGCGCGATCGATTTCGATCTGCAACTGCGGCACCTGACCGAAACGATCGATGAAGGCGCGCGCCACCCCGCGCACGGGCGTGATCGTTTGCAGAATCTTCTGCGTCTGCTCCTTGAGCGTCTCGCCGTCGGCGCCAAAGACCTTGATCACGATCTGCCCGTCGATCTGCGAGATGCTTTCGAGCACGTTGTCGCGGATCGGCTGTGAAAACGACGGCTCGACTCCGGGCAGTTCGTCCAGGTCTTTATCCAACTGCTTGATCAGATCTTCTTTAGTTAAGTTGGCGGGCCACTCGGCTGGCGGTTTGAGGTCGACGAAGAACTCGGCCATGTTGATCGGCTTCGGGTCGGTGCCGTCTTCGGGCCGTCCGGCTTTGGAAGTGACGGAGCGCACGACTTCCTTCCGCTTCCCCAGAATCTCACGAATCCGCGCCGAGAGCCGCTTCGTCTCGCTGACGGAAATCCCGGGCGGGAAGTTGATGTTGACCCACATCGTCCCTTCGTTCAGCTCCGGCAGAAACTCGCTGCCGAGCCGCGTCAGAGTGAAGAGGCTGGCCGCCAGCAGGGCGAGGGCCGTCGCCATCACCGTCCAGCGGTGATTGAGCGCCCAGATGAGTGACGGGCGGTAGACGCGCTTGCAGGCGCGGACGACGAAGTTCTCTTTTTCGGAAATGTTTTTCCGCAGCAGGAAGTAACACAGCAGCGGCACGAGCGACAGCGAAAAGATCAAGGAGCCGACGAGCGCCGAAGTCACGGTCCAGGCCATCGGCGAGAAGATGCGGCCTTCGTGGCGTTGCAGCGTGAAGATCGGCAGGTGCGCCGTAATGATGATGAGCATCGAGAAGAAGGTCGGCCGCCCGACTTCCGTAGTGGCGTCGAGGATCACTTCCTTGAGCGCCCGCAGGTCATGCTTGAAGCGGCGCTGGTGCGATGAATGCTCGGAGAGTTTGCGGAAGATGTTTTCAACCACGATCACCGCGCCGTCCACGATGATGCCGAAATCCATGGCGCCGAGTGAGAGCAGATTCGCCGGAATCCCGCGCAGGGTCAGCCCGGTGAAGGTCGCCAGCAGCGAGAGCGGAATCATGATCGCGACGATCAGGGCCGCGCGCAGACTGCCCAGAAAGAGCAGCAGCACCGCCGTCACCAGCAGGGCGCCTTCGAGCAGGTTCTTGAAGACCGTCTTGAGCGTGGTGTCGATCAGCCACGTGCGGTCATAGATCGGCACGACCTCGACACCCTTCGGCAGCACGTGAGCATTGAGCGCCGCAATCTTCTCCTTGAGGGCCGTGAGGACCTCCGAAGGGTTCTCGCCTTTCCGCATGAGCACGATGCCCGTGACGATGTCGTCTTCCTGGTCCTGCCCGGAAATCCCTTGGCGCGGGACCGAGCCGATTTCTACGGCGGCGATGTCCCGGACCAGCAGCGGCGTGCCGCCGCGCTGAGTCACGACCATCTGGCCGATGTCGGCGGCCGATTTGAGCAGGCCGATGCCGCGAATCAGATACTGCTGCTCGCCCTTCTCGACGTAGCTGCCGCCGGCATTCGCGCTGCCGCGATCGAGCGCGGAGAACAACTGCTGCAAGGTGATGTCATAAGACTTCATCTTCGCCAGATCGGGCTGCACCTGATACTGTTTGACGAAGCCGCCGTAAGTCACGACATCGGCCACGCCGGGCACCGTCCTCAACTGCCGCCCCACTGTCCAATCCTGAAGGGTGCGCAGTTCAGTCGGGCTGACGTTGTCGCCTTTCAAGCGGTAGCGATAGATTTCACCGATCGGCGTCGCCAGCGGCCCCAAGTCCGGCGACACGCCCGGCGGTAAGTCCACCCCGCGCAAACGTTCGAGCACCTGCTGCCGCGCAAAATATGCATCAATCGCGTCATCGAACGTGACGACGACGAATGACAGGCCGAATTGCGTGTGCGAAAACAAGCGCACCGAATGCGGAATGCCGCTCAGCCCGATCTCAATCGGAATCGTGACCTGCTTTTCAACCTCTTCGGCGGCGCGACCGGAAAACAGGGAGATGACTTGCACCTGCGTGTCGGTGACGTCGGGGAAGGCTTCGACGGGCAACGCTCTGAAGGCGGCCACGCCGCCCGCGATGAAGAGCACCGTGAGCAGGATCAGGAAGAAGGGTTGATCGAGCGCGAAAGCGACGAGGCGTTTGATCATGGCAACTGGGTGATTCGTGCGATGCCTGGGTTATGTGCTGGCGAAGCGAGCGAGGACGGATGCGTCATTCTTTGGTGCCACCGCCCCCGATCAATCCGTTGAGCAGCAGCACTCCGCGCGTGGCGACGCGCTCGCCTGCCTTGAGTCCCTCTTCGATCACGGTGGAGCCCTGCGTATCGCGCCCGGCCTTCACCGGCCGGCGGCGGAAGCGCCCGGGTGCCTCTTCGACGAAGACCAGCGCCTCGGCGCCCTGCGTGATGATGGCGCTCGTCGGCACGACCGGAACTGGTTGCGGCGCAGCGGCGCCGATTTTGATTTTGGCGAACATGTCGGGCTTGAGCAGACCGCCCGCGTTCGGCACGAGGCAGCGCACGCGAACCGTCCGCGTCGCCGCATCCACTGTCGGATTGATAAAGGAGATGCGCGCTGGGAAAGTGCGACCGGGATAAGCCGGGACGGTGATTTCGACAGGCTGACCAACGCGGATGCTCGCCAGGTAGCTTTCATAAACGTCGGCCATCACCCAGACGGTCGACAGATCAGAGATCATAAACAGCGGGTCGGGGAGATCGGGCTTGATGTACTGCCCCAACCCGACTTTGCGCTCGACAATCGTGCCGCTGATCGGAGCGCGCGTGACCACGCGACGATCCAGATTACCGTCGCCTTGATTGCCGGCTTCCATCAGTTCCTTCGAGTTCTTGCCGAAGAGCGCCAGGCGATTTTCGACGACCGCGCGGGCCGCTTCGGCGCGGCGCAATTCATCGTTCGCGCGGGCGAGATCGGCTTCGGCCTGTTGCAGGTCCTTGGTCGCCAGGGCTTCGCGCTCGTGCAAACGGCGGGCGCGGTCGGCGGATTTCTGCGCGGCGTCAAGCGTGATGCGGGCTTTGCTTTCATCGGAACGCGCCGCCACCAGATCGTTCTGCGCGGCGACCAGCTCGGGCGATTCAATCACCAGCAGCGGCTGGCCCTGCTGGACCACGGCGCCCTTGGCGGCTTTGACTTCGATCACGCGCCCGGCGTAAGGCGTAAAGACCGGAGTCATCCGCTCTTCATTGAAAGCCACTTTGCCCGTGGTCTCGCGTTCCACCTCAAGCGTGCGCTCGGTCACGGGCTCGACCGTGATCTGCCGCAACTGCTCCTCGGTGGCGATGGCGACATCACGCGGCAAGCTGGTTTCCGGCGCCTTGGCGGCCTGGCCATCTTTGGCCGCTTTAGCTTCATCGTGTCTTGCCGCGCCGCGTGACCAGAAGAACGCACCGCCAAGCCCGCCAATGAGCAGGACGGCGACCACGATGATGACCTTTCGCGTGCGGCGGGCGGGCGGTGGTGAGTGATGAGGATGATGAGGCGGAGTGTGATCCGGCTCCCGGCTGACCTCGTGCTCCATTTCTTTCACTTCTTCCATCACTTTCTCCGTCAGGTTCCCGGCGGTGAGCTATCGCAGCGGCCGCCCTGTGGCCTGCTCCAATTGCCAGAGGCTCAGCTGGTAGTCGGCACGCGCCTGGTTGTAGGCGGTGATTGCCTGGTTATAAGTGCGTTGGGCATCGAGCAGCTCGAACAAACTGACGGCCCCCTCCTTGAAACTGTAGGCGGCGATGCTGCGCAGCTTCTCCACCTGCGTCAGATTCTGCGAGTTGTAGAGGTCGAGCATCCGCCGCGCCGATTGATAAGCTTGATACGCCTTTTCGACATCGGTCACTGCTTGCAGTTCCGCCTGGCGCAAGAGAGCTTCGGCCGCCTGGCGCAGGGCTTCGGCCTGCGTGATGGCCGCCCGCTGATTGTTGTAGACGAAGAGCGGAAACTGAAGGACCACGCCGCTCGAATGGTCGCTGCCGACGCGCTGATATTCAAAAGCCACGTCGAGGTCGCGTGAGCGCTGAGCCTTGGCCAGCAACATTCCTTTGCCCGCGGCTTCGAGGTTATGACGCGCCGCCAGCACGTCGGGACGCTCGGCCAGCGCGATCTCGCGCAGTGCTGCCAGTGTCTGAACTACCGGATGATCATCGAAAGTGCCGAGGATCTCCAGCGGCGCGAAGCGCAGCGATTCTGAGAGTTGCTGCCCGCCGCTCACCTGCGAGACGTTTTCAACTCGCGCGCCAGTGGCCTCTCCGTTTGCGAGCGCCACTGACTTGGGCGGCGGCGAGACCTCTTCGGCGCGAGCGCCCAGCAGGTTGAGCACATCGCGAGTCGCCTGCTCGTAGGTGGTCCGCGCTTGCAGCACGACTTGCTGGAACTGCAACCGCCCGGCTCGTACGCGATAGACTTCCACGCCCGCGAGGTCGCCATTCTCGACCTTGACTTCAGTCAACCGCTCGGTCTGTTCGTACTGCTGTTGGGTGGCTTCGGCGAGCAGCAGGTTCTCGCGGGCCAGCGTGGCGTTGGTGAAGGCCTGACGGAGTTGGAAGAGTTGGGTGCGGACGGCATCGAGCATCTGCGCTTCGGCCGCCTGAACCTGGTAATCAGCCTGGGCTGTCCGCAACTCACGTTTCCCGCCACGCTCAACGATCTTGTCGACCCGGAGCGTTAAGACCGGGTTAGCTCCGGCATCCGGATTCGTATGCCACAAGCGGGGGAAACTCCCTGGCACCGGGGATGAGAAAGGGATCTGTTCAGCTCCAATCGTCAACACCAGATTGGGTTTGTAACTGGCAATCAGGCGTGCTGCGCGGCTCGCCTCAATCTGATAGCGGGAAGCGAGGACCGCCAGGTTGCGTTGAAGCAACAAGCTCTCAGCCTCGGCCAAGGTCAGTCTTCTGGGCAAAGCTCCTCCATCGGTCTGGGCGGAGGCGGAGATTGGCGAGAGCGCCACGAGGATGGCCAAAGCCCGGAAGGCGCCATGGCGGAATAAGACACTGATGTTTCTCAAACTCATTTCTCTCGGGAGGTCAATGATGGTTCGGCCTTCACGAATGGATCAGTCTTTGAAGTGGGCTTGGGCCTTTCGAGCCGCAGGCGCGTGACTGAAGCACTGAGGGCGCAACATTCGTAGCCATCCTGATCTGCGCCATAAACTATCGAAAGATGCAAGCGGCCAAGACGTCGCGGCGCTCTTGATCAGACTCGAAGGATCCAGCGCTCAGCGCAATTGGTCGTTACTTGCCCAACTCAATGACGCTTCTCCAGCGACAAGTGATCGCCGGTCAGGTTTGGTAAATTGCGGCGGTTAAAAAATGCTGGAAGGAGGGCCTCGTTCGCGAAGGTAGGCGAGGCAGAGCGCCAGGTCGCGGCGCCTTTCGACGCTCGCGGCGGCGAGCTTCGGCGGGGCATCCAATTCGAGTTTGGTAGCCGGCGCCAGCTCAAAAGAGTTGACGGGCGCTGAATCGCAAGCCAGGTCTTTATCCCCTGCGCCTTCGGAGAGGCTCGCGTCATCATCGCTGCCGAGCAACGAGCGGAGCGCGGGGGCGTAAGCTTCAGGCTCCTGGACGATTTTGAAGTTGCCGCGCCCATCCCCGAGCCAGACCACGGCCGAGACCAACTGGGATTGCGAAACCCAGATCAAGTCCAGATCGCTGTCGTGATTGATGTCCTGGGCCAGCAGCACCCCGTCTGCCGGCGTCTTGGAGTCAAAGGAAAGATTCCTCGTCCACGAGCTACTGAGGCTGACCTGGATGCTCTTATGCGCCCCGCCCGAGAACAGCTCCGCCCGGTCCGGCTGATCATCTCCATCAAAGTCAGCCAGCGAGAGAGCCCCGGTGACGGCGGGCCGCAATTGACCGGCCAGAGGCTGCGGCGCGGGCTGACCGATGGCCGAGAGGCCGAGGAGCGACAGCCCGGCAATCAGCGCCGCCAGCGCCATGATCGCAACACCTTTTGAATCCGTGTGCGCTCGCATAAGAGGGCAAAAATAGCACACGCCGATAGGCTGTTACAAGCCTGGGCTTCGATCAACAAACTCATCTTTCTTGCAAGACTGCCTAAGTTTGCTATGATGCGTCTTCCGCTCGTGATTAGCTGAACCAATTGAAGGAGTCAATCATGCCTAGCTCTCCGGAACGCGTCGCCCTCTACCTCCAAGACAAGCATCCTCTCTCCGAAGCCATCGAGCACGTCCGCCACGCCGAATCGCGTGGGTTCGAGGCCGTGTGGCAGGCCGAATCGCGCCTCGTCCGCGATGCGATTGTCCCGATGGCCGCCTACGCCGCCACGACCGGGCGCATCAAGGTCGGCTCCGGCGTGATCAACAACTGGACGCGCAACGCGGCCCTCATCGCCTCCACCTTCTCGACCCTGGATGACCTGGCGCCGGGGCGCATCATCTGCGGGCTCGGCGCCTGGTGGGAGCCGCTCGCCTCGAAGGTGGGCGTCAACCGGCGCAAGCCCGTCCAGGCCATGCGCGAGACGATCGAGGTCGTGCGCCGGTTGCTGCGCATGGAGAAGGTGTCTTTCAAAGGTGAGTTCGTCCAGGTCGAAGAGATCGAAATCGACATCGTGCACGGCGACCGCTCGCCCAAGCAGGTGCCGATCTACGTCGGGGCGACGGGGATGAAGATGATGGAGCTGGCGGGCGAGGTGGCCGACGGAGTGCTGCTCAACTACCTGGTCTCGCCCGCTTACAACCGCGAGGCGATGGAGCACCTGCGTGTCGGCGCTGAACGCGCTGGCCGCAATCTTGAGAAGATCGACCGCCCGCAGCTCATTGTCTGTTCACTCGACCGAGACCGGGCGCGTGCCCTCGACAATGCGCGGGAGTTAGTCACGCAGTACCTCGGCCAGCAGCCCCACATCATGAAAGCCAGCGGCGTGAGCCAGGACTTACTTGATGAAATCGGCCGCGTGCTCACCTGGCCCGCTGAAGAACACCAAATCCGCGAGGCCATGCGTCTGGTGCCCGATGAGGTCGTCCAGCTCATCACCGCTTCAGGTACGCCCGAGGAGTGCCGCGCGAAGGTGCAGGAGTACATCGAGAACGGCTGCACCTGCCCTGTGCTCTACCCGCTCGGGGACGATGTGCGCGCCATGATTGACGCCTTTCGCCAGTGAAGAGTATAAAAGGGCGGAACGAGAGGAGCGTCGCCATGACAGACGACCGATTGAATCGCACCTTTGATCGCATCACCAATCACATCGAAGCCTTGACGGTGAGCCTCGACCGGATGGAACGCCATCTCGAACGGGTAGAAGATGCGCAGGCCGAGGAGCGGTTGCGCGCGATTGAGGAGCGCCGCCGCCAGGACGAAGCGCAGGCCAGAGCTGACGAGCGGATTGCCCGGCTGGAACGCCTGGTCAAACTGATCATCAGACTGGGCGACCGTGAGCGGAAAGACCTCCGTGCGCGCGTCGCCTCGCTGGTGGATTCCCAGAAGGACCTGCGGGGACGCGTTGCCTCGCTGGTGGATTCCCAGAAGGATCTAGGGGAACGTGTCGCCTCGCTAGTGGATTCGCAGAAGGATCTACGGGAACGCGTCGCCTCGCTGGTGGATGCGCAACAGGGATTTGAAGCCAGAGTGACGGGGGCACTCACTCAGATGACCGCCGCGCAACAGGGATTCGAGTCGAGGGTGACGGAGGCATTCACTCAGATGGCCGCGGCCCAAACCGAAATGATGAAAGCCATCACGAAGACGAATCAGCGGATCGATACCATTCAATCCAACGGCGAGCCTCGGGAGTGACCGTCGCCGCCAGAAACGCCGACCGTGGCGGCGTTCGCTATCTCCTGCCGCTACCTCATCTCAGAGTTAGCGGCCCGTACATTTCCGGCCTTCTATCCCGGTAAAATTGCCAGTGCGTGCGCACCTCGCGAATCTCATCGAGGTTGAGGTCAGCGACGACCAACTCATCCTTGTCCTCACTGCCTTTCGCCAGCATACGACCGTCAGGGTTGCAGAAGTATGACGAACCGAAGAACTGGCCGACATTCCACGGCGCCTCGGTCCCGACGCGATTGATCGTGCCGACGAAGTAACCATTCGCCACCGCGTGTGCACGCTGCTCCAACTCCCATAAGTAATCGGCATGCCCTTTGGTCGTGGCCGACGGAATGAAGACGATCTCCGCGCCATTGAGTCCCAGCGCCCGCGCGCCTTCGGGGAAGTGGCGGTCATAGCAGATGTAGACGCCGATACGCGCGTACCTGGTCTCGAAGACGGGGAAGCCGAGGTTGCCAGGCGTGAAGTAGAACTTCTCCCAGAAGCCGGGCAGGCAATGCGGGATGTGCGTCTTGCGGTACTTGCCCAGGTACGTCCCGTCGGCGTCGATCACGGCGGCCGTGTTGTAGTAGACGCCGGTCATCTCCTCTTCGTAGATCGGCACGACCATCGCCAGGCGGTGCTGTTTGGCGATCTCACACATCAGTTGGGTCGTCGGCCCTTCCGGGATGCGCTCGACCAGGTCGTACCAGTGCGGGTTCTGCTCGGCGGGGAAGTAGGGGCCGTAGAAGAGTTCTTGGAGGCAGATGATCTGCACGCCTTGTTTCGCCGCGTCGGCGATCATCGCGACGTGTTTGTCGACCATCGCTTTTTTGATTTTCTCTACGGGGCTCTCCGCAGGCTCGGCGTTGGCGGCCTGAATGAGCCCGCATCTGACGATTCGTGGCATTGAGTAATTCTCCTTGAGTTTTAGGAGTGGTTCGAGGGCTTGATCTCATCCTTGGGTTTATTCGCTTCTTTCGGCTTGTTGTCCACGGACTTGAGCCGCATGATCGCGCCCTGGATAGCTTGCTTGAAGAAGGGGCCGAACGGGCCGACGGCCGGGTCGTTGGCCGCGGCCTCGAGAGCCGGGATCGCGCGTGGGTCGCCGAGTTGGCTCAAGCCTCCGATGGCCGTGAACTTCAGTTGAAAGCCGTCGCCTTTGAGGCCAGCGAGCAGCAGTTGCAGGAGTGAGTCACGCACGCCATCATTACCCTTGCCCAGCGCCACCGCCGTTTGGAGCGCGGCTGCCCGGACGTTCTCCGGGTTCGGCGGCGCCGCGTACTTGAGCGCGAGGTCGAGCGCCCGCGGGTCACCCGTCGCCCGCAAGCCATCGAGCGCCGCGGCGCGGATCACCTCTTTATCCGAGGGCGTATCGAGCGCCTTCACCAGGACTTCATACGCCTGCGGCGAGCCCGTCGCTCCGAGCGCCCGCGCCGCATCACCGACGGCGTAGTAGCTTTCGTCCCCCTTGATTACGCTGATGAAGAGGTCGGCCAGTTCTTTATCCTTGAATTGCCCCAAGCCCTTGATCGCTTCACGGCGCACAGCCGACTTCGCGTCTTTGGCGCCCGCGAGCAGCGCCGCCTTCGCCGTTCCGGTCTGGAAGCCGGCCAGCGCTCGCGCCGCCTCGACCCGCGCCCCCCAGAAAGCGTCTTTGCTCAAGACTTCGCCGAGGGCGCGCGCCACCTCGTCGTCCTTCTGCTTCCTCAGCTCGTTGACTGCCCAGATGCGGCCCATCACGTCCGCGTCGTGGCGGGCCTGGTAGGCTAGTTCATCCTTCGGCTTGTCGAACTTGAGCGCCTTGATCAGGTAGCCGCCGCGGTCGAAGTTGACGACGAGCGGCTTCGAATCGAGCGCGAAGCTGAAGTCTTGCTCCGCCTTGTCTACCCAGACGCGCTCAACCCGCTCGCCACCCGATGTGGTCAGGCCGATGTCAACCGGCATGCGGAAGAGGTCGGCCACCGGGTAGGGCGACTTCTCCGGCGGTTTTTGAGTCTGCTTGACCTTGAGCTTGACGGCCTTCGCCGATTCATCGTAGGTGTAGCTGACCTCGAACTCCGGGTAGCCCATCTTCAAGACCCACTCGTCGAAGAACCAGCCCAGGTTTTGGCCCGTCGCCTCTTCGATGGCGATCTTGAGCTGCTCGGTCTCGACGTTTCTCAAGGCATTGGCCTTGAGGTAATGGTTGATCGCCTTCCACCAGGCTTCATCGCCCAGCACGAAGCGGAGCATGTGTAGGACCGAGCCGCCGCGGGCATAGGCGTAGACGTCGAAGAGCGCGTCCGGGTCCGAGTAGCGATTGCTGACGATGGGGCGCCGGTTGCCCTGCGCCCACGCGTTGTAGAATTGCCGCTGGTCGCCGAGCACGCCGTAGAGCAGATCGTCGCGCCCCCGGTCGTGTTCGTCATAGAGGTGCGCGAAATAGGTCGCGAAGCCCTCGTTCAGCCAGATCTCCGACCAGTCGCGGCAGGTGAGCAGGTCGCCGAACCATTGGTGCGCCAGCTCGTGCGAGACCAACTCATTATTGAGGCCCGACTGGTCAATCAACGCCCGCTTGTCGTAGACGAAAGCGTCGCCGAGCGTGGTCGCCGAAATATTCTCCATCCCGCCGGGGAAGTCGCGCACGGTGGTCTGGGCGTACTTCGGGTACGGGTATTTGACGCCGGTCTTCTCCGAGAAGAAGCGGACCATGTCGTCGAGTTTGGCGAACGAGAGGCGGGCCTCCTCGACCCTGTTCTTCGGCACGTAGGAGATGAGCGGGATGCCCGCGTACGCCTGCTTGACCTCGGCGAACTCCCCGACGACGACCGAGACGAGGTAGGAGGAGAAGGGCTGGTCCATCTTCCAATGGTAGACGGCCGTCTTCTTCGCGGGGTCGCGCTTGACCGAGAGGAGCGTGCCGTTGGAGATGACCTGATACTTGTCCTCGACGGTCACGATGGTCTCGCTCGTCGCGCGGTCGTTGGGGTAGTCATAGCACGGGAACCAATAGTGATTAGTCTCCGCCTCGCCCTGCGACCAGATTTGGTAGGGCCGCGACGGGTCGTTTTCAGTCGGCGTGATGAAGGTCAGCCCCCGCTTCGGCGCCGCCTGGTAGGCGATGGTGACGCTCAGGTCCTGGCCCGCCGGGTAGGGGTGGTCAAGCGAGATGCGCAGCTTCTCTATTGGCTCCTCATACTTGAACTGGAGCGGCGTGCCGCCCGCGAGCGTGACCGACTTGATCGTCATCTCGCCCGCGTCCAGCACGACCTCTTTGAAATTGCTCGTGAAGGGGCGCAGCGTGACGGTCGTGTCGCCCACGACCGTCTTCTGTTTCCAATCGAAGCTCACCTGGATCCGGTAATGCTGCACGTCGTAGTCGTGGCTGCGCGTCCATTGGGGCGGCGCTGGCTGTGGCGCCTGCGCAAATTGCGTCGCCGTGGCGAGCGGAGTGATAGCCACCAGGATAGTCAACAGCCAGAGGCGAACTGCGCTGAAAGGCTTTGGTAGATGATTCGACATTAGCTCTCCGTTTTAAATTAAGGTCGATGCCCGCGCTGTCCCGCGACCTGTCAGGTTGCGGTAGTCTCCGCCAACAGTCCTTTGACCTCTACAGGACCTTTTGGCGAACGCACCCGCAACCTGACAGGTCGCGGGACATTCTTTCCATCAAATCTCTTGCAGCTTAGCCCACAATTTCTCGCTTGCTTTGCGGGCCTGATCGTAAATATTTTGGACATCAAGCGGCGACCGGCCATCCCGAACGATGAACCGGCCATTGACCATTACGCTCTCGACGGCGGCCGAGTTCAGTCCGAACACCAGATGCCAGGCGAAGTTCTCGCCCGTGAGCGGCGTGGGCGCCGGGTAATCAAGTATGATCAAGTCAGCCGCGGCGCCCACGCCGAGCGCCCCGAGTTCGACGCCGAAGACCTCTGAAGCTAAGCGATGGTTGTTGGCGAGCACGCGCCGCCACTCATCCGCGCTCCACCCCAACCGCCCGTCACGCCCTTTGAAGAAGGCGAAGCGAGCTTCCTCGAACATATCCGCCCCGAGGCCGTCGGTGCCGAGCACGACGCGCTCGCCGAATTTGGCGAGGGGCGCGTAGCCGACCTGGTTATTCATGTTCGAGCGCGGGTTGTGCGCGAACCACACGCCTGCACTGCGTGCGATCTCAATGTCCCGGTCGCTGAGGTGAACCCCGTGCGCCAGGATCGTACGCCCGTTGAGTGCGCCCCGCTTCTCCAGGCGCTCAACCACTCCCAGCCCGTATTTCGCGCGCGCATCTTCGACGTCAGATAAATCTTCGGCGGCGTGGACGTGGAGGCCGACGCCGAATTCGCGCAGCAACTCGGCGCAGACTTCGAGCGCCTCGTCCGTGAGCGTGAAGGAGGCATGCGCCCCCACCATCCCGCGGAAGAGAGGCGGCGGCACGCGCTCGGCCGCCGCCCGTTGCTCCTTATCGGCCGAGACCGGGGCAAGAGAGTTACTCGCCCATTCGAGAAAAGCGCGGTTCTCTTCCAGCCCCTCATCGCAGCGCTGGCGCCCGCCGCGGTTGGTGACCTCGTAGCACAGCACGCCGCGCAGGCCGACCTTCTCAATCGCCTCCCGCACAATCCGGAGCGAGCCGGAGATGTAGGACGGCGAGGCGTGGTGATCGAAGAGGCAAGTCGTCCCCGCCCGGGCCGCGTCCAACGCCCCCGCCAATGCGCTCCAGTAGATGGTCTCTTCATCCAGCGCCCGGTCGAGCCGCCACCAGACGAGTTCGAGAATCTCCTTGAAATCAAGCGGCACCCGCGGCGGGGCCGGCATCCCGCGGGCGAGCGCCGAGTAGAGGTGAGTGTGCGCGCAGACCATCCCCGGCATGATCATCCTGCCGTCCGCCTCAACCACCTCTTCGCCCGCGCGTGGTTCAAGCCGAGTCCCACGCTCAGCCACTCGTCCGCCTTCAACTCGCAGGTCGGCCCGCTCGACGGTCGCCGGATCGAGAGTAACGAGCGTTGCATTTTTGAAGAGGTATGACATAACGGATGATGGTCAGGCGGCAGCTCCCTCATTTATTCTTGGCCGCCGAATCTTTCAGCAACTTCTCGAACTCAGCGAGGTCGGGGCGCACATGCAACGGTTCTTCGACTGCGCGGCGGGCCGAGTCGATATCCTTCAGCCCATTGCCCGTGAGCACGAGCAGCACGCGCTCATCCGATCTGATTTTGCCACCATCGGCCATCTTGACCAACCCGGCAAACGGTGCCGCCGCCGCCGGCTCGACAAAAACGCCGGTCGCGCGCGCCAGACGGATGATGGCCGCGATGATCTGATCGTCGCTGACCTTGATCCCACTGCCGCCGGATTCGCGCATCGCCCGGATGGCTTTCGTCGCATCACGCGGCCGGCCGACACAGATGCTATCGGCGAGAGTGCTGGCCGGGCCGCCGCGCACGACCCCGTCGCCATTCACGGCATCGACAATGGCCGAGGCCTGCTCCGCCTGCACGCCGACCAACTGCGGCAGCCGTTCAATCCACCCGAGTTGATATAGATCGCGGAAGCCTTTCCACAACCCGCCAATGATGCAGCCGTCGCCCACCCCAACCAAGACCTTATCGGGCACCTCCCAATTCAACTGCTCGCCGATCTCCAGCGCCGCCGTCTTCTTGCCCTCAGTCATAAATGGATTATAGCCCGTGCTGCGCTGATACCAACCGTAACGCCGGGCCGCGGCCAGGCAGAGGTCATAAGCCTCATCATAGCTTCCCTCGACCAACACCACAGTCGCGCCGTAGATTTGCAGTTGTGCGATCTTGGCTGCAGGGGCGCTGACGGGCACGAAAATCACAGACTCCATCCCAACGCTCGCGCACATCCCGGCCAGAGCGCTTCCGGCGTTGCCTGACGAAGCAGTGGTGATGACCCGAGCACCGGCTTCTTGAGCTTTGACGACCGCGAGTGCGCTCGGCCGGTCTTTGAAAGATGCTGTCGGGTTGCGCCCGTCGTCTTTGATCAGCAGTTGCTTGATCCCAAACTCACTGGCTAATCGCGGGCAGTCATAGATTGGCGTCCAACCCACGGTCAGTGGCGGCACGGGTGATGAACTCTCTATCGGCAACAATGCACGGTAACGCCAAATCGTGAGGTTGCGGTCAGTGGCCAATGTAGCTTTGCTTAACTCTTGACCGGCGCGCTCGTAATCATAAAGCACATCGAGATTGCCATTACACGAGGGGCAAACGTACTCGACTTCGTTCACGCGATGCTCGCGCGCGCACTCGACGCACTTGAAACCGATGATGTTACTCATGTGATTCAGTTAGCCTGGTTAGCTCCCCAATCAAGCGGCTAATCTCGCGGTAACACTTATCAAATGAATCCGCACGGCGTGCAAGTTCAAGATCAAAGCGCTGGGTCAGTGCAGGTTGATCTACTGTTTCACTATAGATCATTCCTTTATCCCTCAACCATTCTTTTGCTCCCCGGATTCTCTCAGGATCAAGTGGACTCGAGAGATCTTCAGGAAGTCCTCTTTGCCCTCTCAGTGATTCGGCAGCAGCAAGAAACCAAGCTTCATATTCACGCTTTGCCAACACAACCGCGATCGGGAGGTCGCGGCGAGTACTGATCGCGCGTTTCAGGAGTTGCGGTCCCAACTGTTTAGGGCAATCATCATCTGCGTCAAGCAAGACGAGTATAGCACCGCGCCCGCCGAGCTTGCGAGCGGCTAACTCGACAGCGCGCTCAAGCTCTCTTGGCTTCACTAGCCTACTCCGCGGAGTCCGAATTGGCGGAATGATCTGAAGCGCAAGAGCAGGATCCAATACTTGAGCAACGCGGCGAATCAACACAGGAACGGCTTGTACTTCTCCGTGTCCCTCAACCACGCAAGCCAAGCGGATCGTCATTCGCTTGTCCCTCCGTCAAACAAGCGGAGTTGGCTTTCATTTACTTCCCTGATGACTTGCGGATCAGGAACGAGTTGATTGAGCCGAAGCAGTTCACCTGCGGTGTAAAGATGATCGCGCAGTGCGGAGCGCCCAGCCTTATCCACCGGTGCGATTTGAGTGACATTCTTCTCCGCAAAGACGGCGAGAATGGAATCGGAGTCAACCTCTTTGTTATCGAGCAACTCCGGACTGTGGCTGGTAATGATGACTTGCGTCGATTGGCTTGCTTCACGCAGGCTATCAAACAAAGCTCCTGCGGCGGCGGGATGGAGCGCAATTTCCGGCTCTTCAATCCCCACTAGAGGCACCGGCTGGCGACTGCCATTGCTGGCCTGGAAAAGCGCGACCAGAATGCCCAATGCGCGTAGCGTTCCATCAGACATATTAGCTGCGAGAAAGCGCCAGGGATTATCAGAGCCAGCTACTTGCTGCCGAAACTCTAGTGTCTCCATTGGCCCAATAACTTTAACATCAACCCCTCTGATTCCCGGCACCACTTGTTCCAGATATTCTTCAATGCGATGTTTTGTCGGCCCCGTATGGACTTTCAATTGAGCTAGAACACTTGCGAGATTCCGCCCATCTCGAGCTAATAGTTCGCCAGCATCTGGCATTTGTAAGCCGCGGATTTGGTCCGGATTTAGATTGTAAAACGCCATGCGCGAGAACGCTTCGTATACCGGACGAAACTCCTCCAATCCAGAGGCATTGACCAGATACAGACGGTCTATCGCCGCGGCCGGAGCAACTTTAAGGCTCGTCTCAACCTGCCCCTCAGTTACCTTGAAATAAGCTGGCTTCGAGACTGAATGAACTACGCATTCTTCACTCTGTACCTCATATCCGCCTTGTGGCCGTGCCCCGATACGAAAAGCGTAATGTCCACTTGCTCCCGATCCCAGCTTGAACTCAAGCCTCATCCCAAAATGGGTTGGATGTCCTCCAGAGCGGCGACGAACTTCCTTGATTCCACCTCTATCTCGTAGCGCATGATCCAGTGAGGTACGCAAGGCATCAGCAACAAAACGAAGCGCGTCTAAAAAATTACTCTTCCCGGCACCATTCGGGCCAACTAAAAAGACCAATGGATGATGGAGGCGGACATCACAAGCCGCAATGCTTTTGTAATTTTTGAGTACGACCCTGGTGATGAACTTTGAATCCTTCATGCTAGCTCTCCGCACCTGCTTGGTATCGGCCGAGGATAGGCCAAACCTTTTCAATTGACCAAAAGAGCTTCCGAAACTTGATACGAAGTAGCATCAATTTTCAATAATTTCCCACCCACCCTGATACTTATCCAACTGCTGCCGCGTGTACTCATCCATCGGATGCTCACGCTCCGGCGACTCAACGTGCTTCGGCGAGCCGCACAATTCAGTCGAGAAATACCGCTGCCCCGAATCGCAGATCATCGTCACGATCCGCTTCATCTCCGGATGCTGTCGGGCCAGCTTGATCGCGGCCACGACATTCGCCCCCGACGAGATGCCGCAGAAGATGCCTTCCTCTTTAGCCAAACGCCGGGCCATCTCAATCGCCTCGTCGGATTGGATCGTCACGATCCCGTCGAGCAAGCTCAAATCCAGGTCGCGCGGGACGAAGCCGTCGCCGATGCCCTCGATCTTGTGCTCGCCCCACTCGCGGCGCGAAAGCAGCGGGCATTCGGCCGGCTCGCCCGCGTAGAGCTTGACCCTCGGGTTCTGCTTACGCATGAATTTGCCGATGCCGGTCAGTTGGCCGCCCGTGCCTTGCGTTGCGACGTAGGCGTCCAAGCGTCCGCCGGTCTGCTCCCAAATCTCCGGCCCGGTCGTCTTGTAGTGCGCCTCGATGTTGTCGGGGTTGTCGAACTGCGAGGGCACCCAATACTGCTTCGGGTTCTGGCGGCGGATCTCGGCGAGCTTTTCGAGCGCCAGGTCCACGTCCGACTCGCCGCCGGGCGTGTAGACCATCTCGGTGCCGTAGGCCACGTCCATTTTCTTGCGCTCTTCACTCATGCCTTCGGGCATGACGATGATGCAGGGGTAGCCTTTGACGGCGGCCACAAACGAGCAGGCGATGCCGGCGTTGCCCGTCGAGCATTCGAGGATGGTCATCCCGGGCTTCAACTCGCCGCGCCGCTCGGCCTTCTCGATCATGTTGAGGTAGATGCGGTCCTTGAGCGAGCCTGAGGGGCTGAAGTATTCAAGCTTGACGAGGATCTCCGGCTTGACGCCGGCGGTGACGCGGTTGAGCCGCACGAGCGGCGTGTGGCCGATGGCTTCAAAGATGGATTTGGCGTATTTGCGGTGACGGTCCCACTTGAGCATATGAGTTTAAGGTTGATTTCCTTTCTTCGATTCTTCAGTTGTCGCCGAACGCGGGGCAAGGACAGGCTACTCTAGCAGAGAGATGCGCGCGAAACAATCGCGAGCCGGTCTGCCCCCGGTCTGGCATGGTTGCGCTGGGCGCGGAGTTTCCATATGATGCGCCCAAACTTTTATCACTTGGCTGGAGGCTCCATCGACGATGAAACAAATCACCCGTTTGGCTCTCGCACTGCTCCTCTGTCTGAATTTCACAGCCGTCTTCCCGCGTGACAATTACCCGCGCTTGGCCACGAGTGACGCGATTCACTACCGGATTCATCTCGACCTCAAGGAGGCGGGCGAGGAGATCCAGGCCGAGACTGAAATCCTCCTAGCCTTCACTGGCGACGGTGTTAAGGAAGTGGCGCTCGATTTTGTCGGCCTCAGCGTTGACGGGGTGACCGAAGAGGCGCGGCCCGCCAAGTTCACGCACGCTGACGGCAAGCTCAAGGTCGCGCTTCAAAGCAGCTACCGGCGCGGCGACCGCTGTTGGCTCCGGATCAAATACCACGGCCGGCCGAGCGATGGGCTGTACATCAAGAAGAACAAATTCGGCGACCGCTCCATCTTCGCCGACAACTGGCCCAACCGCGCGCACCACTGGTTCCCCGCCATCGACCACCCTTACGATAAAGCGACGGTTGAGTTCTTCGTCACAGCTCCCGACCGCTACGACGTGGTGGCCAATGGCACGCTGCTAGAGACAACGAGCAAGCAGAACGGCACGAAGCTGACGCACTGGAGCGAGGCCACGCCCATTCCGACCTACTGCATGGTCGTCGGCGCGACGGAGTTCTCCATCATCAACGCCGGCTCGTGGAACGGCATCCCGCTCGTCTACTACCTCTACCCGAAGGACCGCGACCAGGGCATCAAAGATTATGGGCGCGCGTTGCAGATGGTCGAGTTCTACACGAACCTGATCGGCCCGTACCCGTACGAGAAATTGGCGCTCGTTGAATCATCAACGCGGTTCGGCGGGATGGAGAATTCGAGCAACATCTTTTTCGACGAGCGGGCCTTCAACGGCAGCGGCAAGTTGGAAGGCGTGGTCGCGCACGAGATCGCGCACCAGTGGTTCGGCGACTCGGTGACCGAAGCCGACTGGCATCACCTCTGGCTGAGCGAGGGCTTTGCGACCTACTTCGGCCGCCTCTTCTTCGAGCGGGCCGACGGCCGCGACAAGTTTGTGAGCCAGATGCTCGCGGACAAGGAAAGCTACCTCAAGACCTACGGCAAGGACCCGCGCCCGATCTATGACCCCAGCATCACCGACCTCTTCAAGCTGCTCAACGCCAACAACTATGAAAAGGGCGGGTGGGTGCTGCATATGCTGCGACACGTGATGGGCGACGAGCGGTTCTTCGCAGGCATTCGCGATTACTACCGCAGCTACCGCGACCGCAACGCACTCACCTCGGACCTGCAACGAGTCATGGAGTTTCATGCCGGGCGACCGCTCGATTGGTTCTTCACCGAGTGGTTCTACGAGCCGGGCTATCCGGTCTTTGACGCGGTGTGGCGTTGGGATGAGGGCGCGAAAGAGTTGCGATTGCGGATCGCGCAGAAGCAGGAGAAGACCATCTACCGCATGCCGCTGGATGTGGAGATCAAACTCGGCGACCAGACCCAACGCGAAGTGATCCAGGTCAGTGAACGTGCCCGGACTTTCACCTTTAAGCTCAGCGCTAGGCCGCAGCGCCTCGCCGTCGATCCGGATGAGTGGGTGCTGAAGGTCTTGAAGCTTGTGGAAGAGCATTAAGGTGAAGGCGCTTTGCTTCACCTCTGAGCGAGGGCGAAATCCGAGAATCTAAATATCCATTCCAAATTTCTGGATAACCGCCCTGCCTGACGCCTCCCGCCTCGCTCTAGCCCCGTGAATTTAGTTGCTTTAGAAAGTGGGCCGGCTCGTCCTCAAACTGGAACAATAGTTGCACTCAAGGCGGGCACATAGGAATCAACCGTTTTGAAATAGGTTCCATATCCGAGCGAGTGAGCAGGTGAGTTGACTTTCTCGCCGTCGGGAGTAACCTTCGACGCAGATCTATTCAGAAGCTGCAAAACATGGAGGAGTTATGAGGAGCATAGGCGTTCTACGATCTACCGCATCATCTATCGCATCATCTATCGTATCTGGGCGGCTGATGCTGGCCGCTGCCATTTGGTTGATGGTTTCGGTCAGTCAGGCGCCGGCCCAACAGCCGGTGGGCAACATCTCCGGCGTCGTAACGGACCCGACCGGCGCAGTCATTGCTGGTGCCACCGCCACCGCGACTTCCCTGGCGACCGGCGCCACCCGCACCGCGACGACCAATGATCAAGGGTTCTTCTTGATCCCGACGCTGCTGCCGGGAGAGTACAAGCTGAGTGTCGAGGCCAAAGGGTTCGGCACTTTCACCGTCGAGCGCGTGGTGGTCGAAGTGGGGCAGACGGCGAAGGTGGACGTGGCGATGAAGGTGGCGGGCGCGACTGAGGCGATTCAAGTGACGGGGGCCGAGACCGCGACCGTGGACACGCAGCAAACCACGGTGGGCGGCGTAGTCAACACGCGGCAGATCAATGAACTCCCGCTCAACGGGCGCAACTACCTGGAGCTGGCGCGACTGCAACCCGGCGTCGAGATCCAAGAAGGACGCGCCTTCGACCCGACCAAGAGCCGCTACACCGGCATCTCGGTCGGCAGCCGTCAGGGGCGCGAGGCCCGCATCACGATTGACGGCGTGGACGCCGTGGACGAACACGTCGGCACGACCACGATCAACATCTCGCAAGAAGGCATCCAAGAGTTTCAGCTCTCGATCTCTTCCTCCGACCCGTCGGCGGGCCTGAGCGCGACCGGCGCGGTCAACGTCATCACCAAACGCGGCAGCAATGACCTGCACGGCAGCGGCTTCATCTTCGGCCGCGGGTCGAGCTATGCCGCGCGCACGACTCTCACAGGCCCCCAACCGGACTTCGACCGCAAGCAGTACGGCGGCAGCCTCGGCGGGCGGGTGATCAAAGATAAGCTCTTCTGGTTCGGCAACGTGGAGAAGACGGACGAGAACTCGGCCGTCAGCATCAGCACGCCCTACTTCCCCAGCCTGACCTCGTTCGCAGCCCCGTACCAGCAGACTTCGAGCACGGTGCGCGCCGACTGGATCATCTCGCAGCGGCACAACTTCCTCTTTCGCTGGAGCCGCGACGACAATTCCAACTTCGGCGGCTTCGGCGGCATCAAGCTGCCTTCGACCGGGAACGTCAACACCAACATCACGCACCAGTACGTCTGGGGCCTCGACACGGTGCTCACCTCGAAGCTCACTAACAGCTTTCGCTCGGCGCTCACCGACTTCAAAAACCGCGTGCTCCGGCCGCCGGCCGACGCCCAGGCCATCGCCATCAAGGGGTACGAAAATGTCCGCCTGATTACCTCCGACGGGTCGCTGGACTCGGGGCCTGACAATGTGACGCCGCAATCCACCTTCGAGCTCTTCGGCCAATTCCGCGACGATCTGACCTACACCGCGGGCAACCACATTTTGCGCGGCGGCGCGGATGTCGTACGCCGGAGAGTCATGGTGACGAACTTCGTCGCCGGGTTCCCGCAGATCAACGTCACCGCCCCAGCGTCGCGCAACCCGGCGGACGTCGTCAATCAACCGCTGGTCAGTTTCACCATCGGCAACCGCAACGGCAAGCGCATTCCCGGCACGCCTGACAACGCGCACCGCAACACGCGCATTTCGTGGTATGCCGAAGATACCTGGCGCCTGCGCCCCAACCTCACGCTCAACTACGGCGTGCGCTATGAGGTCGACACGCACCCGCTGAACAACGACCTGGACAAGCCGGTCCTGGCGCGGCCGATCCTGCCGCGCGGCACCGCGCCGACACCGATTGACAAGAACAACTTTGCGCCGCACTTCGGCGTGGCCTGGGACCCGTGGAAGGACGGGAAGACTTCGTTCCGCTTCGGCGCTGGCATCTACTACGCCATGCGGATCAGCAACCTGGTGACTAACGAGCGGGCGACGCTCGCTCCATTCAATTCCGGCAACGACACCATCGGCCTCCAGAGTGGCCAGACCGGCGCCGCGGCGCGAATAGATTTCAACCGCGCCGGGGCCATTTTCGACTTCAACGCGGCGACGGCGCCGAATACCACCGTGGTGGCCGCATTGCCGACGATCATGGCCGGGCAGGAGTTCTACGTCAAAGTCCCGGCCTCGACCATCCCGACGCTCGACATCACGCGCACCGGCACACTGATCAGCAACCAGCTTCAGACGCCCTACTCGCAGCAGGTCAACTTCGGCGTGCAGCGCGAACTGCCCTTCAACAGCGTGCTCGACGTCAACCTCATCTACAGCCGCACGGCGCACGAATTCATGCGCGACGTGGACGCGGGGAATATCTTCCCGGGCAACGGGGCGACGATCATCCTGGGCGACGGCGCTCTGGCCAATCGGCAGATCACTGTCATCACGTCCGACGGTTTCTCGCGCTACTACGCCCTGACGGCGAGGCTGGATAAGCGCTTCGGCAAGCGCTACCAGTTCACTGCCTCTTACGCCCTCTCCAGGCTGGAGACCACGACGGCCGACGGGCTGGGGTTGGGCGGTGGCGCGCTCGTCAACCGGAATCCCAAAGCCAACTTCGGCGTCGGCCCATTCGACCGGACGCACCGCCTCACACTCAACGGCATCGTCGAACTGCCCTGGGGCTTCCGCGCGTCGATGATTTCGGCCATCAACAGCTCACTGCCGGCCACCGCCCTGGTCGGGTCGGCAGATTTGAATGGCGACGGAATCCTCGGCGACTTGCTGCCGGGAACCCGCCGCGGCCTGCTCGGCCGCGGGGTCAACAGCGCCGCGGAACTCAACGCCTACATCCGCAACTATAACCTGATCTACGCGGGCCGCACCTTGCCGCGCGGTGGCCTGGCGCCGTTTTTGATCGAGGTGCCCGATAGCATCCGCTTCGGCGATTCATTCATCTCTCAAGACCTTCAGCTCTCGAAGATCTTCAAGATCAAAGAGCGGCTCAAGATTGAGGCGACGGCGCAGGTTTTCAACCTCTTCAACGTCTCGAACCTCGTCGGCTCCGGCGGACTGCCGTCGAGCAACTTCAACGGAACACTGACGGTCATCAACGCGGGCACCGGTGGGGTGCCGACCGGCGGCTTCAGGCTCGGGTCGGACGGGAGCTTGCTCACTGCGAGCGGCGCCCGCGCACTTGCCGGCATCGACCGCGCGAGCGGCTTCGCCAGCCTGGGCGCTGTCCGGCCAGCGATCCCGACCGGGACGGGGCTGCCACGCGCCGCGCAGTTCGGCGTGCGCGTGAGCTTCTAAACTGGACCTTCATCGCGAGGCCGGAGCAGCGACCGGAGAAACATTGCTTTCACCGTTCATCGTTCCGGCCCCGTGTTTTATACTGTGGCTGATGAAACCACTGTCGTCTGACACTCCGCCAGAGATCGAGGAGATGATCATTGCGGGCTACCGCCGGATGTCGGCCGCGCAGAAGCTGCAAATCGTGCAAGACTTAAATCGCACCGCACAGCTTCTGGCCTTGAGTGACATCCAGCGGCGGCACCCGAACGCGAGCCGGCGAGAGCTGCAATTGCGCCTGGCTTCGCGGTGGCTCGAGCCCGAGTTAATGCAGGAAGTGTTCGGCTGGGATCCTGAGGTGGAGGGTTACTGATGCCGGACGAATCTCCCTTGGCGGAGTCCCTGCCCCATGCCATTGAGGTTACGCTGACCGTCACCCGCGCGTTCGCCGAACTCGGCATCCCGTACCTGATCGGCGGCTCGCTGGCCAGCTCAGTCCACGGCAAGCCACGCTCAACCCACGACGCCGACCTGGTGGCGGACATCAAGGAGGATCAAGTCGCGGCGCTTGTCTCTGCGCTCGAAGCTGACTTCTACGTTGACGATCTGGCGATCCGCCGCGCCATCCGCGCGCGCCATTGCTTCAACCTGATCCACCTGAAAACGGTGTACAAGGTGGACGTCTACATCCCCGGCGGCGATGCTTGGTCGAGGGAAGAGATGCGGCGTCGTGAGGTGAGGCCGCTGATCGAAGGTGAAGGCGCGACGGCACGTTTTGTCTCTGATGCCGAAGCCACCGTGCTGCAAAAGCTCCTTTGGTTCCGCAAGGGGGGCGAGGTGTCTGACAAACAGTGGGGCGACGTGCTCGGCGTTTTGAAGGTGCAGGCTGATGCACTCGATTACGATTACCTGCGACGCTGGGCGATAGAGTTGGGGATCGCAGACTTGCTCAATCGGGCTCTGGAGGACGCAGGCATCACTGACTCCGCCCAAACTTGAGGCTGAGCGATTGAAAGAGCTGGCGCAGTTTATCTTACGCGCTGGGTGATGCCACAACGCTTTGGTGGCGCTACTGAACGGTCCGGGCGCCGGTGAAGGCGTCATTCCCGGCTGCGCACCGATCAAGCTCTCAGTTGACGCAGGAATTTGGCGAGTACGTTACCTGTCACTGTGCGCCGGTAGTGTTCGGTCGAGCGCAGGTCGGTGATCGGCGCGACTTCTTGCGTGACCGTCTGCCGCGCTTGCTCAACGAGGGCAGGAGTGAGCGGGGCGCCGGTCAGTAGTCTTTCGGTCTGCGGCGTGCGAATGACTGTCGGGGCGACACTCCCCACGCCGATGTTGATTGATTCAATGCCCCCGCCCACTGCCTTGGCCCTGATCGCCATTACCACCTTCGAGATCGCTTGCGCCCGCCGCGTGCCAACCTTCCAGAAGAAGTCGCGCTCATTGTCTCTCAGTTTTGGTACCCACACCGCCAGCACCAGTTCGTCAGCTTCAAGCACCGTCCGCCGGTAGCCGGCGTAGAACTGGTTGAAGGCGACGCGACGCGTGCCGCGCACACTCCCGATCTCAACTTCGGCATCAAAGGCCGCGAGCACTGGCAAGCTGTCGCCCGCAGGTGAGGCATTGACGATGTTGCCGCCGATCGTCCCGCGGTTCTGAATCTGAACCGCGCCGACGGTCCGCGAAGCAGCGACTAAAGCGGGCGCGTGCTGCCGGACCAGCGGGGACTTGATCAATTGAGTGTAGGTGGTCAGCGCGCCGACCCGCAGACCGTCACCCTCTTCAGCGATCCCGCGTAGCTCGCCCACGCCCCAGAGGTTGAGGAACTCGGCCGCCTCGAGCAGGTGCGCATTCATCAGGACCATCAGATCGGTGCCACCCGCCATGATTTTGACGGCCTGGCCGCGCTCGGCCAGCAGCGCGTAGGCCTCCGTGAGTGTGGTCGGCGAATGAACTGTAGAGGAGTAAGACATAATCTGGAGTGACGGCTCTGAGCAGTTTGATTCAGGCGCCGCCGGCCATCAGGTCAATGCGCCTTCCCGTCCTTGTGCGCCACCACCGCCCGCAGCGGCGGGAAAGTATCCCACAAGTATGGCCCGTGAAGTTTGAGCGAAGTAAGACCTGCGAGGCGGAAGTAGGCGGCATAATCGCCAACGTGTTTGAAGTCCGAGATCACCGCGCGGCCGCCGGGCTTGAGCACGCGGGCCACTTCCTGAATCGCCCGCTGGCGCCCGGCCGCGTCATAGATGTTGTGGAGGCATAGGTTCGATACCACCGCATCGAAGGTCTCGTCAGCGAAGGGCAGCTTGGTGGCATCGGCCTCTTTGATCTCAACCTGGTCCGCCACGCCTTCCGCCTTCACCACCTGTGCGGTGCGTTCCCGCGCGTTGTGCGAGAGGTCTTCAGTCTTCCAGATGTCTACGGCGGTGACGCGGCCGTTGGTCAGTCGCTTCGCGGCGCCGACGGCCAATAGCCCGCGACCGGTGCCAACATCCAGGACGTGTTCGTCACCGCGCAACCCGGCCAAAGCGAGCAGCCGGTCACGGTGGCGGAACTTCCCGACCTTGGCGTAGAGCAGCATCAAGCCGGCCTCAACGACACAGAAAATCCCGGCAAATAAGAACGGGTAACGGAACCCCCACAGCCACGTCCCTTGGGCGAAGCGCTGGCATAAGAAGCTCACCGCAAGGCCTGCCAGACCGATAACTGCCAAATTCCGAACCACCCCCGGGGCATCAATCCCATAATCGATTCTGGGCATCATCCCTCCCTCGTCATCTTTGCCGCCTGCTCGACGGCATCAATGATCTTGACGTAGCCCGTGCACCGGCAGAGATTGCCTGCGATGGCCTCCTTGATCTCATCGCGCGTCGGGCGGGCGTGAGCGTCGAGCAGCGCCCGAGCCGCGATGAGCATGCCCGGCGTGCAGATGCCGCACTGCGCGCCGCCGCATTCGAGGAAGGCCTGCTGCAGCGGGTCGAGGCGGCCGTCACGGGCCAAGCCTTCGACTGTGAGAATGTCAGCACTTTGCGCTTGGCAGGCGGGGATGAGGCATGAATTGACGACCTCGCCGTCGAGGATGACCGAGCAAGCCCCGCACTCGCCTTCGCCGCATCCTTCCTTCGTCCCGGTCAGCCGCAGGTCTTCGCGCAGCACATCGAGCAGCCGCTTCATCGGCGGCACATCAACCTCGCGCCCGGCGCCGTTAACATGGAAATTTAATTTCATGAGGTCAGGGCCCTCTTCTCTATCGCTGCCTGCAGCCGCTCCGGCGTAATTGGAATTTCAGTGACGAAGGCGCCCGTGGCGTTGAAGACCGCGGCGGCAATCGCGGGGGCGGCGCCATCCATCGGCAGTTCACCGACGCCCTTCGCGCCGAACGGCCCGTGCGGGTACTCCTTCTCGACGATGATCGTCTCCATCTCCGGCGCGTCAAGCGAAGTAGGGATGATGTAGTTGGTGAGTCGATCATTGACGATGCGACCTTTATCCCAAACCAGTTCCTCAAGCAGCCCATAGCCGACCGCTTGCAGCGTTCCGCCTTCGATCTGCCCCGCGGCCAGGAGGGGATGAATCGCCCGGCCGATGTCTTGCGCGGTGGTGATCTTGAGCACGCTGACTTCGTAGGTGTCTAAGTCCACCTCGACCTCGGCCACCTCCGCGCCCCAGGAGTAGACCGGGTAGGCGTCGCCTGAATAGGTCTCCTCATCCCACTCGATGCCGGGCGGATGTGCGTAGCGGGCATAGGCTCGCAAGTCGCCATGCTGAGCGATGTAGTCAAGCGCGATCTCGCGGAGACTGGCGAGTCGTTTCCCATCGGCCGTGAAGTGACCGGCGATCAGCTTCGCCTCCGGGGCGCCGTAGCGCTCGGCGACGAAGCGAGTCAACTTCTCCTTCACCTCACGCGCCGCCAGTTGCACCACGCGGCCCACCACCATGCAGGTGCGTGAGGCGACGGTCGGACCGCTGTCGGGCACGCGCGAAGTGTCAGGCTCCTCGATCTCGACCTCCTCAAAGCCGACGCCTAATTCATCGGCGACGATCTGGCAGAAGATGGTGCGCGTCCCCTGGCCAATTTCAGTCGAGCCTGACAAGATGCGGGCTCGACCTTCGGCGGTGATCTCGACGCCCGCCTGCGCTTTCATTTTCGCTTCGCCGCTCCCGGTAAATCCCGCGCCGTGGAAGAAGAATGAGAGGCCGATGCCGCGGCGCTTGCTTTCATCCGAGCCGGGCATCAGTGACGTTGAAGTTGAATGCCTTCTCTCCCGATAACTTGACTGCTCGACCGCCGCCTGCAACACCTCCTCTGAGCCGACGCTCCAAGTGAGCCGCTGCCCGGTGGCCGTCAGGTCGCCCTCGCGCAGCATATTCAGGCGCCGCAGCTCGAGTGGATCCAGACCTAACTCGGCGGCGATCTTCTCCATCTGCATCTCGTAGGCGAAGGCGACCTGCGGGGCGCCGAAGCCGCGGAAGGCGCCGTTCGGCGGCGTGTTGGTGGCCACCGCCCGCGCACTGATGCGGACATGGTCGCAGCGGTACGGCCCGAGCGCGTGAATGGCGCCGCGCGAGAGCACCACCGGCGTGAGCGTCACGTAAGCGCCGCCGTCCAGCACGATGTCAATCTCGCTCGCGACCAGCCGCCCGTCGCGCCGGACGCCCGTCCGGTGCCGGATGATGCCGGGGTGACGCTTGGTGGTCGCGGCGATGTCTTCGGCCCGGTCGTAAATGAGTTTGACGGGCCTCCGCGCTTTGTGGGCCAGCAGCGCCGCGTGGGCCGCGATCACCGAAGGGTATTCTTCTTTGCCGCCGAAGCCGCCGCCGGTCGCTGTCTGAATGACGACCGCTTGCTCGTCATTCAAGTTGAAAAGCTGCTTGAGCGCCTTGTGGATGTAGTACGGGCACTGCATCGAGCCCATGACCGTCATCTCGCCGTCGCCCGGAATCGCGATCATGCCCTGCGGCTCGATGTAGAGCTGCTCCTGATGCGGCACGCGGTACTCGCCTTCGATGACGCGGTCGGCCTGCTTGAAAGCCTCATCCACATCACCGCGTGCGATCAGAAAGCGCTTGAAGATGTTATCCGTGCCATAAAGGATTTCACCGCCCTCAAGTGACTGCTCGATGGTGAGCACCGGCGTGAGCTCTTCATATTCGATGCGGATGTGCCGGGCGGCCTCTTCGACCAGGTGTTTGCTCTCAGCCGCGATCAGCAGAATCGGTTCATCGTAGTGGCGGACTTCCGATTCGGCGAGCAGCGGTTGATCGTTCTCGATCAGCGCGACGTAGTTCTGGCCGGGAATGTCGCGGTGGTCGGCGACGACGACCTGCGACCAGTCGCAGGCGGGGTCGAACGAAATCGACTTGATGCGCCCGCGCGCCACGCGGCTGCGGACGGTCTTGCCGTAGAGCATCCCGTCGAGCGTGATGTCGTCGATGTAGCGTGCCGCGCCGGTGAGCTTTTCGTAGCCCTCTTTGCGTAAGACATTCTGCCCAACCGCCATAAGATCACCCAAAAACTAAGGAGCCGCGGATCGATTAGCTGCTCGGTTCCTACGCCTGCCGTCTCGCGACCCTCACCGGCCTTGATACCGCTTCTCGTTCTGCCGCCACATCAACACCCCGAAGAGGCAGGCGGTGATGAAGCCGATCACGAGTCTCAACGCCCACTCGATCAGAAATCGAGTGCCGGTGAAGGCCGCGAGCGAGAGCCCGTCCGTGTAAATTCTGGTGACGACCGCCAGCAACGTTCCGAGACTGAAGCCCAGGGCGACGCCGAAATACAAAAGGATAAACCGCCACTTGCCTCGGGACCTGACCCGCTCCCACCACATCCTCTCCTCATAATTCATGCCCCACCTCATTTATCCGTGGTCATCGGACGTTTGCCTCTTCGACGCTTCGACTATCTCTGCCAACCGGCGGGCCTCATCCCGGGCTTGGTTAATGACCGCCTGCTCATCAAGGGTCAACAATTGCCCGTCACGCATCACCACCTGCCCGTCAATGATCACCGTCTCAACATCGCTCGCCTCGGCTGCGTAAACCACGGTCGAAATCAGATCCGGCTGCGGCGTAGTGTGCAGGCGGTTGAGGTTGAGGAGCACGAGGTCAGCGCGTTTGCCGACCTCGACGCTCCCAATCTCATCGCCCAAACCCAAAGCGTGCGCCCCGCTGGTCGTCGCCATCCGCAGCGCCGTGAGGGCCGGGAGCGCCTGCGGGCCGTGCAAGACCTTCTGGAGCAGCGCGGCCATGCGCATCTCGGTGAACATATCGAGCCGGTTGTTGCAGGGCGCCCCGTCGGCGCCCAGTGAGACTGAAATCCCGCGCTCAAGCATCTCGATGATGCGTGCGATGCCCGAAGCGAGTTTGAGGTTCGATGACGGGCAGTGCGCCACGTGAGTCCCGGTCGCGCGCAGGATTTCCAACTCGCGCTCATTGAGCCAGACGCAGTGCGCGAGGACGACGTGGGGCGCGGCCAACCCGACGTCGTGCAGGTACTCGATGTTGCGCCGGCCCGTCTCGCGCTCGACCATCTGGATCTCGTCCTTGTTCTCCGAGGCGTGCGTGTGGACCATCACACGATGCTCGCGCGAGAGGCGGGCGACCTGCTCCAACAACTCTCGCGTGCAACTGACGGCGAAGCGCGGCGCGAAGCAATAGCGGACGCGGCCTCCGGCGCGGCCGTGCCAGCGTTCGAGGAGCGCGAGCGACTCCGCGATTGAATCATCCGTCTCCTCGCGCAGCGCATCCGGCACGCCGTCACCTTTGTCCATCATGCACTTGCCGACCGTGGCGCGGAAGCCCGACTCTTCGACGGCCCGGAAGACCGCCTCCGTATGATTGACGGTCTCCATCGTCAGCGCGCAGGTCGTGCCGCTGCGGATCAATTCGGCGATACCCAGTCGCGCCGAAGCGTAGAGTGAAGAGGTCGTGTGCGCCGCCTCCATCGGCCAGACGCGCTGCTTGAGCCAATCGATCAAAGCCAGATCATCAGCCGCGCCGCGAAAGAGCGTCTGGCAGAGGTGGACGTGCGTCTGAACAAAGCCCGGCAGGAGCACCCGGCCGCGGCCATCAATGGTCTCATCAGGCGCGGAGGGTAGAGCAGAATCGAGCTTCGTGATGCGGCCACGCTCGACGAGCACATCACCCGTAAAAATGCGGTTCTGCGCATCGAGCGTGATAACGGTCGCACCTTTGATGAGCAGCCTGTCGGTCATAGCACGCGGCTCACGGACGAGATATTGCGGGCGGCTGGTAAGCTTCTAGCGGCCCTTGTGAAAGTACGCGGGGGATTATACTGCATCAGCTTAAGATGCAAAGAGGATTTTGTGTCGGCCGGTTCACTGACTCGGGCAGATTCCCGGCCGGAGGAATTATTAAATAGTCCTTGACAAGGCTCAAGGGGCGGCAGTAGGCTACGCCCGGCAACTGAGATTAGGCCCCTGCCCGCAAGGGACGAGGCGAGGAATAACGGTGCACGGGCAGCAAACCATGATGGTACTGATTCCCCAGGGCGAGAGGGGCTCCGGTTTTGGCGGGGCACTTCCGGCGGGGAGGTTTGCCGGCTCGGGCGCTAATCCAGTTGAGGAGAGTCTAAGGCGGGCTTGCCACGATCCATTGAGTGATTCGTGAGCAAGTCTTTTTACTTTCGGCTCGGCCTCACGTCTCAGTTGTAGATGAGCGCGCCGTTCGGAGATGGCAGCGGCGCTCGCGTCGAGCGTTCTTTTGGAAATCGGAAGCCGGTCCCGCCGTTTCGGTATCGCGTTCTCTGGCGACCACAGGCTCGACGACAGCGCAACGGCCCGTCCCCCTTCTTGACTCTGTAAGCTACGCCCGCACTCGGCTCATCCGCTCGGCACTTCCGTTTTCGGTAGGCAAGTGTGCACCCGCCATCAGAGTTCAGTAAACTTTAGAGGACCAGAGATTATGCCAGACAGAACCATTACTTGCGCCGATTGCGGGGCTGACTTCCTATTCGGCGAACGCGAGCAGAGTTTCTACGCCGAGCGCGGCATGAGCGAACCCAAGCGCTGCAAGCCGTGCCGTGACCAACGCAAAGCCCAGCGTGGCGAGGGCGGCGGCTACGGCGGCGGCGGCGGTCGCCACGCCGGTGGTGGCGGTCGCGGCGGCGGCGGCGAGCGCCAGCGCTTCACCATCGTTTGCCAACAATGCGGCAAGGAAGACACTGTGCCTTTCAAGCCTTCGGGCGGGCGGCCAGTCTTATGCGGCTCGTGCTTTTCAGCCACCCGCGCGAGTGGCGGTAATCGCTGGTAACAGATCAAAGAACGGCGGGCGGGGGTGAATCGCAGCACTCGCCTCTCGCCCGCCATCCAGATTCACTCGGCGTTCATTCCTTGCCTGACCATCATCTCGTATTATACTTCTCTGAATAGTCCTGATTACCTGCAAGCCACTATTTCGGGATGCGTTCAAAGAGACGCGAGGCAATCCCCCGCTTGCTTCCGAGAGACGCTGAGGCTATGGAGATGAAAACCATGTCGTCAACTACAATCGGCCGGGCGCTCGCGAGTCACCTGCTCGCGCTGGCGATCCTGGCGGTGAACACACTTGCCGCGGGCGCGCCGGATGAAATGCGCCGCGAAGGAGCCACGATGAGCACACCAGCGCAAGCCGCCAGCAGCACCATCGAAGACCAGAAGAGCGTCGCCATCACGGTCTACAATTCAAACATCGGGCTGGTCAAAGACACGCGCACGCTGCGGCTCCAGCGCGGCGCTTCGCAACTGCGCTTTATGGACGTGGCGCAGCAGATCAACCCGACCACGGTCCACATCAAATCGCTGACCGCGCCCAACGCCCTGGAGGTCGTCGAGCAAAGCTACGAGTACGACCTGCTCAACCCGCAGAAGCTCTTGGACAAGTACGTCGGCAAAGAGCTGACGCTCGTGCTGCGCAAGCTCGAGAACAACACCGAGCAGTTGGCCCCCACGCGGGCGACGCTGCTCTCAAACAACAGCGGCCAGGTCTGGCAGATCGGCGAGCAGATCATCATCAATCCGACCAACATCGCCGAGATCCGCTTCGATAAATTGCCGCCGGACCTGATCGCCAAACCGACCCTCGTCTGGACGCTCAATAACACGGGCGCGGAGACGCACACGGTCGAGGCCTCGTACCTGACCACCGGCATGGGCTGGCGCGCCGACTACGTCGTCGTCGTCAACAAGGATGACACGAAGGCCGACCTCAACGGCTGGGTGACGATCAACAATAACAGCGGCGCGGCCTACAACAACGCGGAGTTGAAGTTGGTGGCCGGCGATGTCAACCGCGTGCAGGACGTGATGCCCATGGCCAAAGCGCGGGCCGGCGCGGTTGAGACGGCCGCGGCGCCGCCGCAGTTCCAGGAGCAGGCGTTCTTCGAATACCACCTCTACACTCTCCAGCGCCCGACGACGCTGAAGAATAATGAGACGAAGCAGATCAGCCTGCTCTCAGCGGCGAACTTCAATGTCAAAAAGGAGTTGGTCCTCAACGGCCAGCAGTACTACTACCAGGGTTACAACAATCCCGGCGAAGCGATCAAGGAGAAGGTCGGCGTCTTCGTCGAGTTCAAGAATTCCAAGGAGAGCGGATTAGGTCAGCCCTTACCCGCCGGCGTCGTGCGCGTCTACAAGGCCGATGCCACGGGCGCGCAGCAGTTCATCGGTGAGAACCGCATCGACCACACGCCGAAGGACGAGTCGGTGCGCGTCAAGCTCGGCGACGCCTTCGACGTGGTCGCCGAGCGCAAGCAGACCGACTACAAGGCCATCGCGCGGCGCGCCTTCGAGTACGCCTACGAAATCCGCATCCGCAATCACAAAGAAGAGCCGATCACGGTGGTGGTCAACGAGCCGATCGGCGGCGACTGGGAGATCATCAACTCGACCTTCCCCGCGGAGAAGACCGCTGCTTTCGCGGCCAGATTCAACGTGCCGGTGGCGAAGGACGGCGAAGCAGTGCTAAGCTATCGGGTGCGGGTCAGATACTGAGGAGCGACGGGGAGAGGGGGCGAGAGGGCGACGGGGCGAAACCTGTTCCTCTCCCCGTCGCCCTCTCGCCCCCTCTCCCCGTCTGTTTTAGCGTGAGCGATCAAACATCAACGCTGCGTGCCGTCCTGTTCGACTTCGATGGGACCTTGGTCAATACCACACCGCTCATCCTGCGCTGCTTCAACGCTACCTGGGAGAAAGTCTTTGGCCTGACCTTCGAGGACGCCGAGTACATCAAGACCTTCGGCATCCCGCTCCAGGTCGCGATGGAGCAGATGATCGAGCGTTTCGCGGCGGTGGAGCGCATCGCCAGGCCGGCAGACCTCGCCGCCAAGGTCGAAGAATTGATTCTCACCTATCGCTCATTCAATGAATGCTGGCACGACCAGATGATCCAACCCTTCCCGGGAGTTGACGAGACGCTGCGCGAGTTGAAAGAGCGCGGCTACCAGCTCGGTCTGGTCACTTCCAAGAAGCGGATCGGGGCCGAGCGCGGGATGCGCCTCTACCGCATGACCGAGCTCTTTGATGTCTGTCTCTGCGCCGAAGACACGACGAACAACAAGCCGCACCCGGAGCCGCTCTTGCGCGCGATGGAGTGCCTGGGCATTGGACCCTCGGAGACGGCGTTTGTCGGTGACAGCACGCACGACATCGTCGCTGGCAAAGCGGCGAAGGTCGTCACAGCCGCCGCCGCGTGGGGGCCATTCACGCGGGCCGAGCTGGCGGCGCTTGAGCCGCACTACCTGTTGGACGTGCCGAGCGACTTACTGGCCATCTGTCCGGCACCAGATAACAGTGAATGATGACGGAGGACACACAGAGATTATGAAGCACCCTGCACTACTTGACCGCAAACGTGCGGCGCTCGCCATTATCGATATGCAAGAGGCCTTTCGCGTGCCGATTGCCGACTTCGGCGAAGTCGCCTCTCGCATCGCACTGGTGGCCGAGGCGTGCCAGGTTCTCAGCCTCCCGGTGATCGTCACCGAACAATACCCGAAAGGGCTCGGCCCCACGGCCGCCGAGATCACGCCCCACTTGCCGGAAGGCACAGCGCCGATTGAGAAGCTGGCCTTCTCGGCCTGCGGCGTGCAGGAGTTCGACACTCGCCTGCGCGAGCGGCACATTGAGCAAGTGATCCTGTGCGGCATCGAGGCTCACATCTGCGTCAACCAGACGGCGCACGACCTGCTCCAACTCGGCTATCAAGTTCACCTGCTCAGCGACGCCATCACGGCCCGGCTCCCACATAACCGTGAAGTGGGACTGAATAAGATGCAGCGTTCCGGCGCGATCATTTCCTCGATTGAAATGGCGCTCTTTGAGCTGCTGAGGTCGGCTGAGGCCGCGGAGTTCAAGGCCATTCAGCGTCTGATCAAGTAGGGAAGAAAAGGAAAAGCCCCGACGAGCGCTAACTCATCGAGGCTTCCGGTAGACTGTTTGGATTGACTGCTCGGGCAGACCCTGCTCGATGCGTCATCTGACAGAGGGCTGACCGTTAGGTCTCAGCCACCTCACTGTGTTTGTCTATACTCATAAATGCTAGACCACCTCCTTTCTCAGTGTTACGTTGCATCTTACAAACTGAACCGCAGCGTGTCAATATAGTAATCCAAAGTTTTTTTAGTCAGGGGCCAGGAAACTCTGCGAGCCGTCCGGCCTCGCGGAATTCCAGGATTGAGATGACCAAGGAAGAAGCCCGCCGCCAGTTCACCGAGGTGGTCAGGCGGGGCGAAGACGAGATCGAGTTAGACCGGGCGGCGCTGCTGATCGCGGCCGAGGAGTATCCTGACTTAGAAATCAACAAATATCTTGCCCAACTCGACCTCTTCGCCGATCAAGTAGGCCACCGCGGGGGCGGGCAACCCGATCCCTTCGACCGCCTGCTGAGCCTCAGCGATTACCTCTTCCGCGAACTCGGCTTCAGCGGCAACGTCGAGGATTACTACGACGCACGCAACAGTTTTCTGAACGACGTGATCGACCGCCGCGTCGGCATTCCCATCACGCTGTCAGTCATTTTCATGGAAGTCGCGCGGCGGCTCGCCCTGCCCGTGCTGGGTGTCGGCCTGCCGGGCCACTTCATCGTCAAACACGTAGACCGCGAGCGCGAAACCTTAATCGACCCTTTCCACGGCGGGCGCATGCTTTCAGAGGCGGATTGTCAGGAGATGGTTGAAGAGATGTACGGCGGCACGGTAGGTTTCCACCCTTCATTTCTGAATGCGGTGACGAAGAGGCAGATTCTGACGCGGATGCTACAGAACTTGAAAGGCATCTATGCCCGCGCCTCGGACTACCCTCAGACGCTCGCCTTGATTGATCGCGCACTCCTGATCAACCCTGATGCTCCGACCGAAATTCGCGATCGTGGACTCGTCCACTTCAGACTCGGGCGTTATACGCAGTCGCTGGCCGACCTTGAAAATTACCTTCGCCGGCTGCCGCAAGCTGAAGACGCAGACGCCATCAAAGAGCGGATCGCAGACATTCGCCAGAGGCAGGCACAATTGAATTGAGACGGCGAAATGCGGTGAGTAGCGGATGATAAGTGGGCCGTGACGAGTGGGGTGCGCTGCTCACTCGTCACTGTCGGGAATGGCTACTTGGCGGCGGCGAGCGAATTGACGTGGGCGGTGAGCCGCGCCTTGTGCCGCGCCGCCGCGTTGCGATGAATGATGCCCTTCTGGATCGATTTGTCGATGATCGAGATGGTGCCCGGCAGCAGCGTCCGTGCGGTCTGGGCATCGCCCGAGGCGATGGCCGCGCGCAGCTTCTTGAGCTGCGTGCGCAGCTTGGTCCGGTTGGCCGTGTTGGCCGCGTTACGGCGCGCATTCTGCCGGTCGCGCTTCTCGGCTGATTTATGGTTCGGCATAGTCCTTGTGGTTCTCCTTGTCACTCACAGGTCAAAATATCGTTTGATTGCAAAGCGGCAAGTATAGAGATTCAGACGGCCGCCTGTCAAGTTGCGCGGCGGCGCCACGATCCAGTATTATCTAGCATCCTATCCCGCCCCGCCGAGGACACTGTTGTGGTCAATTTCCTCTTCTTTCTTTCGCTCATCGGCAATGCCGCCCTGCTCTACTACGCCTACATCCAGCGCGCGGCGCGGCGCGGCTTCGAGCAGCGGGCCGAGGCTGAGCGTGCCATCCTTCATCAAGCGATGTATGCCCGCGGCCATTTGTCTGCGGTCGAAGCCGCGGCCCGGTCACAGCTCCCGTTGGCATTGATCGAGTGGACGCTGCGCGAGATGAATGCCGAGAATCAATGTTTGAGCACATTGGATGATGACGGGCGCGCGATTTATATCTTCCCGCAGTTTGACGATGAGCCGCAGCGGCGCGAAGCCACCGAGCGCGAAATCCTGCGCACGGCGCACATTCATAACGGCGAGTTGTCGGTCGAAGAATTAGCGCTGGCCACTGACTTGACCCTGGCCCAGGCGCGCGAGTGGCTGATGACAATGGCTGAGCGCGGCACCTGCACGCCCAGCGGTGAAGCGAGCGAGCGGTACCGCTTTGAAGGGTTGGCACGATCAAACTAGGTGGGGGAAGCCTCCGGAAGGCTGATCAGGGTAAAGCGGTGAGGGAGCCGGGGCCGCTTCCCCCGCAGGTCAAACCAACTAACTTGAGCCAATTCGTCCGCCGAAGTGTAGACAGTCGGGGCGTCAATCAGCGATAATTGCCAGCTTTTAGCGCACTTGAGCATCATTGGCGTCACTTGAGGATCAGAAGTTGGAACCCGGGAACGTGCTTCCTGTCGGGCTTAGTTTGTCTCGGCCCGTGTTGACGCAACGCGAGCGGTGGCTCGCTCGCCAGTTATTCGAGGCCCCGAAAGAACTCCTCCAAGCGCAGCAAGACCCCGATCTTGGCCTCAGTTGCTCTTAACTTGCTCAGGCCGCCGATGAGGCCCGTGATCACATTTTCTCAGATTGCTGAGGCGACGCTCTTTAACGAACAGAAAGGAATCAACCAGCTATGGAACTATCGCTGATCTTTGGCACCAGTCTGTTGCCGCTCGGCTTCGCTGTGTTCCTGATCACCCGTTTTTGGAAGCGCGACTCCGGCACCGCGGAGAAGCGCCGAATTTCCGAGGCGATCAAGGGGGGCGCGGCAGTCTCCCTGCGCCATCAGACCATCGCCGCCGTCACGCTGGCCGGAGTGCTGGCAGTCATCATCCCCATACTTTATGCCTTCGTGCGCTCCGCTAACGAACACGACCTGACTTACAACACTGCTTCCCAGTTCGGCGGCAGGCTGCCACTCGCCCTGTTAACGACGCTAACGACGCTAACGACGCTAACGACGCTAACGACGCTGGCATTTATCTTCGGCAGAGAATTGATCAACCACTTGGGAACGCCTGTGGGCCGGTTGTTATCGTCGGCCTTGCGGGTTCGTCGTGGCGTGCTGGCCTTGGCATCTATCATTGCCGTCGTGGCATTCAACGCGTCAGCCGCCCTGGCCCAGTCGCGCCAAGCCACATCGCACGAACCGGGCGGCGAGGCCAATCTGAAATTGCCTGACCTTTCGCAGGTCCAGTTCCTGGGAGTGGACGGCCACACGCTGCTGTTAGTTGGCCTGCTCATCTGTTTTCTGGGGCTGCTGTTCGGGCTGCTCATCTACGTCAACTTGAAAAAGCTCCCCGTGCACAGCTCCATGCGTGAGATCTCGGAGCTCATCTATGAGACCTGCAAGACCTACCTCATCACGCAGGGCAAGTTCATCCTCATCCTCGAAGCGTTCATCGCCGTCATCATCGTGCTCTACTTCGGCTTCCTGCTGAAGTTCGAGGCGGTGCGGGTGATCATCATCCTGCTCTTCAGCCTCGTCGGCATCGGCGGCAGCTACGGGGTCGCCTGGTTCGGCATCCGGGTCAACACCTTCGCCAACTCGCGGACGGCCTTCGCGAGTCTGGGGGGCAAGCCCTACCCCATCTACGTGATCCCGCTGCGGGCCGGGATGAGCATCGGCATGCTGCTGATCAGCGTCGAGCTGCTGATCATGCTCTGCATCTTGCTATTCATCCCTGGCGATTACTCGGGTCCCTGCTTCATCGGGTTCGCCATCGGCGAATCTTTGGGCGCCGCGGCGCTCCGCATTGCCGGCGGCATCTTCACGAAGATCGCCGACATCGGTTCCGATCTCATGAAGATCGTCTTCAAGATCAAGGAGGATGACGCGCGCAACCCGGGGGTGATTGCGGACTGCACGGGCGACAACGCGGGCGACTCCGTCGGCCCGAGCGCGGACGGGTTTGAAACCTACGGCGTGACGGGTGTCGCGCTCATCACCTTCATCCTGCTCGCCGTGGCCAGCCCGACCGTCCAAGTGCAGTTACTCGTCTGGATCTTCGTCATGCGCATCATGATGGTCATCGCGAGCGCCCTCTCGTATTTCATCAACGAGGTGATTGCGAAGGGCCGGTACGCGCACGCCGACCGGATGAACTTCGAGGCGCCGCTCACCTCGCTCGTCTGGATCACCTCGGTCATCTCGGTCGTGCTGACCTACGTCGTCTCCTACCTCATCGTCCCGGTGCTCAGCGGGGACGGCACGTTGTGGTGGAAGCTGGCGACGATCATCTCGTGCGGGACGCTCGCCGGCGCGATCATCCCCGAACTGGTCAAGGTCTTCACCTCGACCGAGTCGCGCCACGTCAAAGAGGTCGTCACGTCATCGGCCGAGGGCGGCCCGTCCCTCAACATCCTGTCGGGGCTGGTGGCGGGCAACTTCTCCGGCTACTGGCTGGGCATCAGCATCGTCATCCTGATGGCCATCGCCTACGGTTTCAGCACTCTGGGCTTGGGGGCGTTGATGGTGGCCCCCGCGGTGTTTTCATTCGGCCTGGTGGCGTTCGGCTTCTTAGGCATGGGACCGGTGACGATTGCCGTAGACTCTTACGGCCCAGTGACCGACAACGCGCAGTCGGTCTATGAGCTGTCGCTCATCGAGCAGACGCCCGGCGTGATCGAGGAGATCCGCAAGGACCACAACATGCTGGTGAACTTCGACCGGGCCAAGCACCTGCTCGAAGAGAACGACGGCGCCGGCAACACCTTCAAGGCGACGGCCAAGCCGGTGCTGATCGGCACGGCCGTGGTCGGGGCCACGACCATGATCTTCTCGATCATCATGGCGCTCACCAACGGGTTGACCACGAATACGCAGAACCTGTCGCTGCTGCACGCCCCGTTCGTGCTCGGCCTGATCACGGGCGGCGCGATCATCTACTGGTTCACCGGCGCCTCGACGCAGGCGGTGACGACCGGCGCCTACCGCGCGGTGGAGTTCATCAAGCGTAACATCAAGCTCGAAGGCGTCGAGAAGGCGTCGGTCGAGGACAGCAAGAAGGTGGTCCAAATCTGCACGCAGTACGCCCAGAAGGGGATGTTCAATATCTTCCTCACGGTCTTCTTCTCCTCGCTGGCCTTCGCCTTCACCGAGCCGTTCTTCTTCATCGGCTACCTGATCTCGATCGCCGTCTTCGGCCTCTACCAGGCGATCTTCATGGCCAACGCCGGCGGCGCCTGGGACAACGCGAAGAAAGTTGTCGAGGTGGAGATGCAGCAGAAGGGCTCCGACCTCCACGCCGCGACCGTCGTCGGCGACACGGTGGGCGACCCGTTCAAGGACACGTCGTCAGTGGCCATGAACCCGGTCATCAAGTTCACCACGCTGTTTGGCCTGCTGGCGGTCGAGTTGGCAGTGAAGCTCACGAACGACGCGGGGCCGATGGTCAGTCATCTGCTGGCCGCCATCTTCTTCCTGATTTCGCTCTTCTTCGTCTGGCGTTCGTTCTACGGGATGCGGATTGGGAGGGAGAGATAAAGCGGAGTAGGTGAGATAGACCTGAAGGTAGCTGAAAACGACAGGTTGATCTGAAAATGGAAAGCCCGCGATAAATCACCATTGATTTGTTGCGGGCTTTGCTTCGATTTCCTGCCGAAGGGAACAAAGCTCTTCAAGTTGCCTCGTAGAAGAGTTCTCCATGTCCCGCCACGAACTTTAGCGGAATCTTTGGATTATTAATGTCCTTCCCACCACTGTCATGCCACTTTTTCTCCCACTTTGAGAAGTAAGGCTCCAGTTGCTCAGGTTTGAGCAAGTAGATCGCCCGGAGTTCAATTCCTTCGTAAACTGCAAAAACCCAGTCCACCTTTCGGTACTTGTCAATGATGCCCGGATTCATGTGGTGATGAGTCGAGAAGCATTTGGTCAGCAGAGTATTCACTGACTTCAGCTCATACTCCCTACCTTTGTCATCAATTGCATCATTTCCTTCCCTGCCGCCAAGCACCTTCAGCCCTGTGATCAAGAGTACCTGAAGCAATTTTCCTCCATTATCTTGAAAGACGTCACCTATGCCGTGTCTGGAAGCCAGGTCCTGATAATGGCGGATATAGGGGAAGAGTTCGTCAAGGAGGGCTTTGTCAGGATGGGCTTTCATCGGTGGTGTTCTCCGAGCAAAACCTGTATGCTCGTGCCAAGAGCGTCAGCCAAGCGCTCCATATTGTCGATGGAGATGTTTCGCTCGCCTCGCTCGACGGAACCGATGTAGGTGCGGTGTAGCCCCGCGAGTTCAGCGAGGTCTTCTTGGGAAAGCCCTTTTGTCTTTCTTACCAGACGCAGATTTTCGGCAAAAGTTTGACGAGCTATAAGCTTTCGTTTTTTCACGCGCCCAGGAATAGCCGATTGACAACTTTATATCTACAGACTATAAGTAGCATTCATGCAGCCCGGACTGTTTACCGATAAATCATTGCTTCACGCAACAACACTCATCGGCCGGCAGGCCTCCCCCGCCTATGTCACCAGTCTTGGCGCCGCTTACCACGGTGATTCGCGTAAGCTACTGGCGCTACTCCCGGACAGTAGCATCAATCTCGTGATGACCAGTCCACCATTTGCGCTTCAGCGCCAGAAGGAATACGGGAATGAGAATCAGGATGATTATATTGAGTGGCTGCTAGGTTTTGCTCAGATTGTCCACCGCAAGCTACGCGATGACGGCAGTTTTGTGCTTGATTTGGGCGGGGCTTATCAGAAAGGCGTGCCAGCTCGCAGTCTTTATAATTTTCGCGTTCTGATTCGCCTTTGCGATGAATCAGGTTTCTTTCTGGCAGAGGATTTTTATTGGTTCAATCCTTCAAAGTTGCCGAGTCCAATAGAGTGGGTGAATAAGCGCAAACTTCGGGCGAAGGATTCAGTAAATACTATCTGGTGGCTGTCAAAAACAGAGTGGCCTAAGGCTAATGTCTCAAAAGTGCTGATTGAATACAGTGGCCGGATGAGGAAGCTGCTGGAAAATCCCGAAGGATTCTACACACCCAAAAAAAGACCTTCTGGACACGATATCAGCCACAGCTTTGGCAAAGATAATGGGGGCGCTATCCCTTCAAATCTTCTGCAAATCCCCAACACTGAATCGAATGGCAATTACCTGAGCGGATGTAAAGCTGTGGGAGCCAAGCAGCACCCTGCCAGATTCCCTGCGCGACTTCCAGAATTTTTCATTCGGTTTTTGACTGACCCTGGAGACCTGGTGGTCGATATTTTCGCTGGATCGAACACAACAGGATTTGTTGCTGAGACCGAAGGGTGCCGCTGGCTGGCTTTTGATGAATGCCTCGAATATCTGGCGGCCTCATCGTTCCGTTTCCTCTCTGACTCCGCCCCAGAGAAAATAAAGACAGCTTACTCACGTATCCTTTCAGGCGATAGAGTTGATTTATAAATCCCTTGCCAAACCGCTGCTCATCGCGTCGAGAGCAGATGGTTTTTCGCCCTATTCGTGATAAAGTTAATCTCACCCGGACATCGCAAATCAGGCGAGGATGAGTTATGGAGGCGGTCAGCTTCGAGCAGCACAGCGGCCCTGCGGTTTTCCGCTTTCACGAAGCGTTTGATTCAAGCCCTGCGCTAGGGACGGAAGAGTCCCTCCTGGCCAGTGGTGTCTGTGTGGTGAGTTTTAGGGCTTTGCATTTTGTGGGATGAACGACGATGTACCGAAGAATTACCAGATTGCTACTCTTGAGTTTCGCGCTGACCCTCGTCGGCTTGCCGCGAGTGGGCGCTCAGAGCGGGCGCGGTCGCCAGCCGGCTCCGCCGCCGAAGCCGACTCCGAAGCCGGGGACGCGGCCGACGCCGACTGTGCTCAATGTCCCCGAGGGAGGCAAGATTTTGCGAACTGATGTTGATGGCGCGACCACGCGCTACGTCTTGAAGAATGGGTTGACCGTGATCATCCGGGAGCGCCATTCGACGCCGCTCGCGGCGGTGACGACTTACGTCAAGGCCGGTTATTTCAACGAGGCGGACGAGGTCGCGGGGCTCGCCCACTTGATGGAGCATATGTTCTTCAAGGGCACGCCTACGCGCCCGGTCGGGACCATTGCCACCGAGACGCGGCGCTTGGGCGGTGTGCTCAACGCGAGCACTTCTTACGAGAAGACTTCGTATTACACGATTGCGCCGGCCGAGAGTTTGCCGAAGGTTTTAGAGATTCAGGCCGACCTGCTCCAGCATCCGACCTTCGACCCGGCCGAGTTGAAGAAGGAGGCACTGGTCGTCATTCAGGAGAGCAAGCGCAAGCAGGATAACGCGACCGCGCTCGCGCTGGAGCGGATGTACGCGACCGCCTTCACCGCGCACCGTATGAAGCGTTGGCGTATTGGCTCGGACGAAGTGCTGAAGGCGGCGACGCAGGAGCAGTTGCGGGCGTTCTACCAGAATTACTACCAGCCGAACAACATCGTCATCGCGATTGTCGGCGACGTTTTCGCGAATCAGATCATTGGGCACGTGCAGCAGCTTTACGGAAACTTCCAAAAGGGCCAGGTGAACTTCACGCCCGGCCCCGAAGAGCCGCCGCAGGAGAAGCTGCGCTACAGCAATGAGCGCGGCGATATCGGGCAGTCCATGGTCACCGTCGGCTACCACGCACCCGCACTGACGAGCACTAAAGAGGGTTTGAAAGAGCAGGCAACGATGGAGATGCTCGCGGCGGTGTTGGGGCTCGGCCGGGGCGCGCGGCTGAGACAAGTGCTGCGCGAGGGGTCGCGGCTGCCGGAGGACCAGCGCGGGAAGCAGACCATCGTCACTGACGTCCGCTCGGAGTACCTGCCGCTGCCCGGCGTTGGCGTCCTGAGCGTCCAATTGCGCGTTGACCCTGGGAGCATTGACCGTGCCGAGGCCGAGCACTTCCGCGAGATCGAGCGCTTCCGTCGCGAGCTATTGAGTGAGGGCGAGTTACAGCGTGCCCGCTCTCTGCTGGAAAAGCGGCACTACGATTCGCTGACGGCAGCCAATGATGAGGCTGAGGAGTTGGCACGCTACCAGGCTCAGTTCGGCGACTTCCGCTTGCTTGACGGCTACGTCGGCCTGATTCGCTCCGTCACCGCGCAGGACATCCAGCAGGCGGCGGCGAAGTACCTGACGCTCACCAACACCACTGTTCACGAGTACGAGCCGCGCAGCGCTCAGGCGCGGACCTTCACCCCGGAAAGCTTCGCCGACCTGATCGGGGTCTTTGCGCCCGCGGCGCTGCAACCGGTCAGGCCGGAGGACGTGAAGCCGGCGGTCACGCTCAAGGCTTTCCGGCAGGGCGAGGAGCGAGTGAGCACCCGCGAGGGGGAGAATGTCATCATCTCCGACCCGCCGCTGCCGATCAAAGACTTTTCCATCTTCCGCGGGCCGCGGGCCTACGTCCGTGAGGACCATTCGCAGCCGAGGCTGTCGGTGGGCGTCTTCTTCCAGGGTGGCCGCTTGATCGAAGATCAGGCGACGAGCGGCACCACCGAGCTGATGCTGCGCACGATGCTCAAGAGCACCACGACGCGCAAGGCTGATCTGATCGCGCTTGAGCTTGAAAGCTACGGCGGCGAGATCAACGTCGTCAACGAGCCTGACTTCTTCGGCTTCACGCTCGACGTGCTCTCGCGCAACACTGATAACGCGGTCAAGCTGCTGCTCGATATTATCGAGAATCCGTACTTCGATAAGACGGAACTCGCCCGCGAGCGTGACGGTTTGCTCGCCCGCCAACTCCAGCAGCGGGATGACGGCTTGCAGCAGCCCATCGAACTGCTCTGGGCCTCGCTCTACCCCGACCACCCTTACGGCCTGCCGCGCTACGGGGTAGCCGCGGCCGTGAAGGGCGCGACGGAAGAGAAACTCGAAGCGTGGCACGCGAAGACGATCAAGCGCCAAGTGCCGCTCGTCGTCATCGTGGGTGACACGGACGGCTCGGCGCTCGTCTCGCGCATCTTCTCCGACAGCTTCAAGCGCAGTGAGACCGACCAGACGCTGAAGGTGAACTTGCCTACCACCGCCGCGCCGCCCCAGGAAAAGGTCGAGCAGCGCAGCCGCAAACAGACCGCGCAGGCGATTGGCTTCCGCGGGCCGGCCGGTGAATTGAAGGACAATTATGCGCTCGCCGTGCTCCAGAATTTTGCCTCCGGTCTGGGTGGCCGTTTCTTTGGCGAGCTGCGCGATAAGCAGAGCCTCGCTTATACCGTGCTGGTCAGAAACGAGCCGCGGCTGGCTTCGGGCGCTTTCATCGCCTATATCGCGACGCTGCCTGAAAACGAGCAGCGTGCCCGCGACGGGTTGCGCGCCGAGCTGGAACGGTTGGTCAGCAATCCGCCCTCGGACGAGGAGCTTGAGCGTGGCCGCAACGCGGCGATTGGCTCCTACGCCATCTCCCTGCAATCGCACCCGGCGCGCGCCTTGGAGTATGCGCGGGCGGTGATCTTCGGGCGCAAAGCCGCGGATGTTGAGGCGCAACCCGATTTCATCCGCGCTGTGAAGAAGGAAGACGTCAAGCGTGCGGCCGAGGTGGTCGTCAAGTTGACTCAAGCCGGGCGCGGTGTGGTGCGTGGCGAAGTCGCGCCTGCGCCGCCTCCGCCGGCACCGTCATCAACGCCACCAATCAAAAATTAGCCGTAGAGAACGCCGCAGAATATAGAGGGCAGAAATTGAGGCGTGTGCATAAATGTCAAAGCGTCCTGGGAGCGCACGCTTCTAGCGTGCCCGGCTTACCCCACAGAACTACTGGGGGCCAACAGCCTATTCCTGAGAGTCAGCACGCAAGATGCGTGCGCTCCCAGGGCGCGCTCTGTGGTTGATTCTGTTCCTTGTGATGCAGAGCGAATTCGCTTTCATCGACCGCATTCGGGCCCGGGCTCAAGCCCGGCCGTCAGCCGCTCCAGACCTTGTCTGTGGCATCGGCGATGATGCCGCCATCCTCAGCGAGCGCGAGGGGCATGAAATGCTCATCACCGCCGATTTGCTGATCGAGGATGTTGATTTCAAGCGCTCCTACACGCCGCCGCGGTGCCTCGGCCACAAGGCCCTGGCCGTGAGCCTCAGCGATATCGCGGCGATGGGCGGCCGGCCGCGCCACACGCTGCTCACACTCGGCATCCCGCGCGCCTGCGGGGATGAGTTCTGGGAAGAATTCTTCGCCGGGTACTTCGCGCTAGTGGAGCGCTTCGGGGTAACCTTGATCGGCGGCGATACTTCATCCGCGCCGGAGCATCTCACCCTCGATTCAATCGTGATCGGAGAATGCCAGCAAGGAAAGGCTGTGCGCCGAAGCGGGGCGCAGGTTGGGGACGCTATTTACCTCACCGGAGAGGTCGGCGGATCGGCCGCCGGCCTGGAACTGCTGCGGCGGGGCGAGCGTCTCAGCGAGGGGATAAGCGGCTTGGTCCAAAAAGCGCTCAGAAGGCATTTGGCGCCGGAGCCGCGGGTTGAATTCGGGCGGCAAGTGGGTGAGCGTGGCCTGGCTCACGCGATGATTGACGTGAGCGACGGGGTGTCGCAAGATTTGGCGCACATCTGCGAAGAGAGTGCCGTCGGAGCCATGATTGATTTCGACTCGTTGCCGGTGGCCGCGGAGGTGAGGCTGGTGGCCGAGAACGAGGACGCGGCGTTTGCGCTGGCGGTGAGTGGCGGCGAGGATTACGAGTTGCTGTTGACGGCGAGCCGCGACGCGGAGGCTGCGCTGATAGAACTCAGCAACCTGTGTCAGCTTCGACTCACGCGCGTCGGAGAGGTCGTGGCTTCCGCAGAACCCTCACCAAAGCTATGGTTGCGCCGAGGCGGCCGAGTCGAGCCCTTGGCCGCGCGAGGCTTTGATCACTTCGCTTGAGCGCTTCTGCCCACGGTGCGGCACTCGGAACAAGCCAGCGCAATGGTATTGCCTATGGTGTGAACTGCCACTGCGCCGATTGACGCCGGCGCCGACGTTAGCCTAAGCTTTGGCTTCGATCAACAGGAAACGAGAGGGAAGAGGCTGGATGGATAAGGCCGAAAGACTGCGTAAAATCCTGCTGCACCGGGTGGGCGAAGCGATTAAAGACTTCGGCATGATCACCGAGGGTGATCGAGTGATGGTCTGCCTGAGCGGCGGGAAGGATAGCTACACGCTGCTTTCACTGTTGATGGAGTTGCAGCGCAAGGCCCCGGTCCGCTTCGACCTGCTCGCCGTCAACCTGGATCAGAAGCAGCCGGGCTTCCCCGAGCACGTCCTGCCGGAGTATCTGACCAGGGTCGGCGTGCCCTTCCGCATCGTGGAGCGCGACACCTACTCCGTCGTCAAGCGGTTGGTCCCGGAAGGCAAAACCACCTGCTCGGTCTGCTCGCGGTTGCGGCGCGGCATTTTATACCAAGTCGCCGTCGAGGAGGGCTGCACGAAGATCGCGCTCGGCCATCACGCTGATGACATCCTGCAAACTTTCCTGCTCAACTTCTTCTACGTCGGCACGCTCAAAGCCATGCCGCCGGTGCTGCGTTCGGACGACGGGCGCAACACAGTGATCCGGCCCCTGGCCTACTGCTGGGAGCAAGACGTGGCCGAGTATGCCGAGACCCAGGCTTTCCCGATCATCCCCTGCGACCTGTGCGGCTCGCAGGAGAATCTCAAGCGCAAGCGCGTCAAGCGCCTGATCGATGAGTTACAACGGGAGGTCCCGGGGCTGCGCCAATCGATGCTCACGGCGCTCGGCAATGCCGTCCCGACGCACTTATTGGACGGGCGGCTCTTCGATTTCAAAACGCTCTCGGCAGGCCTGGGGGACGTCGAGACCGAATTAGATCTGGCGGTCGGGATTCACCCTGACGGGGTGGAGGCCCCGGCACTCGTCTCCATCGGGGGCTGACCCCTCCGAAGATTGTCGGTTGAGAGGTCCAGGTTCTTCAACCCAGAATCCGAAATTAACGGTGCGCCGCCTTCGGCATGCGCACAGATCATTTGGCAGTGACTCCGGTCGGATGTTAAGATCTGGCCGTCATCAATCCCGCTCATTTTGCTTGACCAGAGGACCAAGCGGTTCTGAAGTTGGGGGCGGGGTTTGGCATCAGCTATGAGACGCGAGATTATTAACAGCAAGATAAAGCTGAGGGGAGATAGATGCTACAACCGAATCAGCCGCCGAGCCAGCTCGTGCAAATCGAACCATTGAGAAAGCATTCCCCATCGTTTAATTCGCCCCTGGAAGCCACTGACACTTCGCCTGCTGAGATCGACATCCCCGTCCCACCGGACTGGTGGGTCTACCGGGAAAAGACCTTCATCGCCGTCCGCAAGATGCTCGGCTTCTTGTACACCAAACATTCCTACGGCGCCGCCCGGCGGTGGCTGCTGGCGACCTACTTGCCGGACCGCATCCTCTACCGCTGGAAGCCCTACCAGCGCGGCGGCTGCAACCGGTGCGGCCTCTGCTGCAAGCTCGTCTTCCGCTGTCCCTTCTTCGTCGAGAACGAACAGACGACGGCCTGCATGATCTATACGACGCCGCACGCCTCACCCCCGTGTGTCGTCTTCCCAATCGACCCGATCGATTTGAGGGAGGTTCAGCGTGAGATCGCCCCGGCACCTTGCCCCTTTTACTTCGAAGGCGAGCCTGAGCACCCGACCACCTGGGGTGCGGTGAAGGCTGAGATTCGTGCGGCGCTGGACCGGAGAGTCAGACGGCTCAAGGAAGCATTTGATTTCTGAGACTGAACTGCGGGCGTTGGAAAAGACGGCCAGCGCCTCACACCCAAGGCCCTGCTTCAATATTCGAGTTGTCCGTCACAGATCATCTCGGCGACCTTGAAGCGCAGGTTGAGCTTGATCTTCGAGAACTCCGAGTAGAAGCGCACCTCGCCGCTGTCGGGCTTGATTATCGACTGGACATCGATGGTCCGGGGGAAGGCGAACTTCGCGCCGAGCCCGGGGCATTCATGATTTGCGGGCCTTCTTCGGGTCAACTGTCGTGGGCAGCGGATTGCCGTCTTCGCGCAGCTTGTAGAGCAGATCGCCCTCCACCGCGCGTCGCGCCGCCTGGATGTCGATCTTGAAGAGTCGGGCCGCGTTCTCGCCGAAGATTTTGTTTTTGATCTCGGGCGTGAGCTGCTGGAATTTGTGTTTCTCGATCAACTCGTCGGGGATGGCGAAGCTCTGGAAGGCTTGAATCTGCCAGTGCGGCGACCCGATCACCGGCGTGTCAGTGCCCCACAGGATGTGATCTGCCCCGAGCCCGTCGAGTAGCGTGCCCATCACCTTGGCATAGCGCTCAGGGTTCTGCGCCATGATGGCGGCCAAGAGTCCCATCTCGGCGTAGATATTCTTGACCTTGGCCTGCTTGGCTTGCGCCGCTAGCTCTTCCTCGTAGGGGTAGGCACTGTGGAAGGCGATGAAGTTCAGATCGGGGAAGTCGGCCGCCGCCCGCGTCATATCTCCGGGGTGACACCCCGGTTCGAGGAAGGAGCCGGGGATGCCTTTGTGGACGCAGACATTCTTGACGCCGTGCTTGCGCAGCACTTCGTAGAGCGGGTAGGTCTGCTGCTCGTCGTCCATCCGCCAGCCACGCGTGTCAGGCCCCGGCGGGTAAAGCTTCAGCCCGTCGATCTTGAGCTGCTCACATTGATAGACGAGCGACTCGACCGCCGATTGCCCATCGGGCGGGTCGACGCAACCCAGCACGCGGATGCGTGAGGGGGCCATCGAACGGATCAGCGCCGCCTCGCGCGGCGGGAAGAGGTCGATGCCGTCGAAAGCGGCCCGCATGCCGAAGCTGTTCAGGAAGGCGAGGTCAGTCTCGCTCTCCATAAAGACGTCTTCAAAGAACATCACGCGGCCCATATCCGCGATGGGCACCGGGCGGCCGATGATCGAGGCCCGCGTCCCGGCCAGTAACTTGAGGAAGTCTCCGCCGCGCTCGGACATCTGCTTGATGCCGCCGGCCCGCCACCAGACGTGCGTCTGCATGTCAATCAGGATTGGCACGCGTAACGCCGCGTCGCGGTCGGCCACTCGTTCGAGCGCGAGCGGGTCGATGAAGCGGGCGGCCGGCAGCGGCAGGACGTGAGCGCGGCGTTGCAGAAAGGTGAAGCCGGCCGCCCCGCCTGTTAATTTGAGCATCTCGCGGCGCGAAAGGCTCGCGATGTTTTTCGACCTGCTCTCTGTTGGCTTGGACATTACTCCCCTTTCAAACGCTGACCGAGTCAATCAACGGGGTCACAGGCGCCGCAACCGCTGACCTCGCCCGTCAGGATCACGCATCGAGCCTGATATAAGTCAGCAGCCCCTTGGCCGCCAGCCGCCCGTTCGCGTCATGCACATCGCACTCGGCGACGACGATGCGCCGCCCGTCGCGAATCAGGTGCGCGTCGGCGACGATGCGCCCCGTGCGGATCGCCAACAGGTAGTTGATCTTCATCTCCACCGTGGTGAAACGGGCGCCCGGCTCGGAAGCGCCGGCGATGGCGAAGGCCACTGCCGTGTCGATCAAGGTGGCGGTGGCGCCGCCGTGCATGACGCCTTGCAGTTGCAGATGCCTTTCCGTGACTTCGAGGCTCAAACGGGCGCGGCCAGGCTCGATTGCATCAATTTCGATCCCGACCGAGTTCGGGAAGTGGTTGGTTTGGAACTTCTCGCGAATCGCTTGCAGTCGCTCAGGGGTGATCTCCATTTTTGCTGTCTTCCGCTAATCGGCCATCGCCTGATAGGCCAGTTGCTTGAATTCGCCCCATCGGCAAATTGGCCTCTAACTAACCGGCCGGTAAGTGTAGCGCCGCCGCCTTTTACCTGTCAACTGAGTCATTGGACGTTGGACGTAGCAAGCTCACAGGAGAATGAAGCAGCTTGTGCCCGCCTGAGGAACTCAACTTGGTTGACAGAGCCTCGGCCAGGGCATAGACTCCTCGACCAGTTGGTGTGTTGTCAAATCGCCGGTGCAGCCGCACACAGAATGATTGATAAGCTGAAGGGCGGGCGATGAACGCTCCATCGCTCGTCAATGGAGGAGACAACCATGACAAGCATCTCACGCTTTGTGCTTCCGCTAGCCTTCCTCGCAATCTTTGCCTGGTTCTTGCAATCCACACACAGCCCGCGCAGCACCGCCGTTACGACCGAGGCGTTGCCGCTATCGACCGCCGCGCCCGAGGCGGAGATGAGCTTCCGCATCCTGCTGGGGCTGACCGACCAGGAGAGCCAGAAGTGGGACGGTTCGCTTTCGGTCGCGCCGGGGACAGTGGCGCGGGTTGAGCCGTGGCGCTTTGACGACGGCGATAAGCTGGAAGAGGCCTCTGGCGCCGCCGCTCGCTGGAAGCTCTCCACGCACCTGGCCCGCGCCTTCGCCGCCGCAGCCGTGACACCTGCGGCGCGGCAGAACATCGCCGCCAACGGCGTGGTGGCCACGCTGCGCGACCTCACTGCCGCTTCCGAAGTCAGCGTCGAGACGGCCCAGGGCAAGTTTCAATTTCGCCCGGCGGAGATTGCGTACGGCAAGGCGGCCAAGTTTCTCGACGGGCGGGCGATGGTGGATCGCGTGCCGGCAAGCACCGCAGTCACCCGCTCGCGCGATGACCAGGACTATCCGGCTTCCGCCGCGGACCGTGAAGGCAACGTGTGGGTGGCCTACTTGCAGTTCACGCCCAACCCAAAGTTCCTGGGCATTCGCTGGACGGCCGCCGGACCGCAGCAAGACCTGGCCGAGTTGGCGGAGCCGACGGGCGGCGATCAAATCTTCCTGACGCAGTATTCGCGCGGCGTGTGGTCGGAGCCAATCGCGGTCTCCGAAGCCCACGGTGATCTCTTCAAGCCGGCCGTCGCGGTGGACGGCGCCGGACGAGTCTGGGTCTTCTGGTCGGCCAACACGAATGGGAATTTCGATCTCTACGCGCGCCCGGTCGAAGGCGGCAAGCCGGGCAGGGCGCTGAAGCTGACCTCTGACCGTGGCCCGGACATCATGCCGGTGGCGGCGACTGACGCTAAGGGCCAGGTGTGGGTCGCGTGGCAGGCGTTCCGCAATGGGCGCTCGCAGATTCACGCCGCGCGCCAGCAGGGCGAGAAATTTTCGGATGAGATAGTCGTCGCCTCATCCGTCGCCAACGAGTGGAACCCCGCCATCGCCGCTTCACCCAAGGGCGAGATCGCCATCGCGTGGGACAGCTACCGCAAGGGCGATTACGACGTTTACTTCCGCACGTTCGACAACAGCGGGCGTCCGGGCGCGGAGCGGGCCGCCGCCGCCAGTGCGCGCTACGAAGCCTACCCGACGCTCGCTTATGACGCGGACGGGCGTCTGTGGATGGCGTGGGAAGAATCCGACGCGGCGTGGGGCAAGGATTTCGGCGCCGATGAGACCACGGGCATCGGGCTCTATCACGGGCGCTGGATCAAAACTAAAGTCTGGCAGGGCGAGCGCGCTTTCACCCCGCCTGACGTGGGCGCTGTGCTACCCGGCGCGCAACGCCAGAAGGTTGATTCCGAGTCGCGGCAGAGCGACCCGCAGCCGGGCACGCAGCCGGACCCGCAGTTGGCCAAGAATCGCCGACCCAATTTAACTCCAGCGCCGCCCCAGCGTCCCGCGAACAACTTCCCGCGTCTGCTGGCTGATCGCGGAGGGCGCGTCTGGCTGGCCTATCGCACGGCGCATCCCACTTGGTGGTCAGGCCTCGGCGGGGTGTGGTTCGAGAATGTCGTCTCATTCAACGGCAACGGCTGGACTGGTCCGATCTTCATCAACCACAGCGACAACCTGCTCGACAATCGCCCTGCGCTGGCCTCGACGGCCGCGGGCGAGTTATTGGTCATCGGTTCGGCCGATGGCCGCCAGCAATTCCACCCGCGCATCGCTCAATACGCCGCGGTCAATGACCCCTACAACAACGATCTGTACGCCTCGCGCATCGTCACCACCGAGCCGGTGGGGCCAGCGAAGCTGGAGCCTGCCGCCGCCGAGAACGCTGCCACCGCGGGCACGCCTGACACTCCGGATGTCCGCCGGCTGCGCGACTATCGGGCTAAAGTGGGCACCGCCGAATACCGCATTATGCGCGGCGAGTTTCACCGCCACACAGAAATCTCGATGGACGGCATGCGCGACGGTTCGCTCTGGGATGCGTGGCGCTATGCGCTGGACGCGGCGGCGCTCGACTGGATCGGCTGCTGCGATCACGACAACGGGCACGGGCGCGAGTACACGTGGTGGCTCACCCAGAAGCTGACGGACGTCTTCCTGCTGCCGAACACCTTCATCCCGATGTTCAATTACGAGCGCAGCGTCGCCTACCCCGAAGGCCACCGCAACGTAATCTTCGCGCAGCGCGGCGTGCGCACGCTCCCGCGCCTGCCGAAGGTGGATGAGAACACGCCGGGCAGCGCCCCGGATACGCAACTGCTTTATCGCTACCTGCGCCACTTCAATGGCATCGTCGCCTCGCACACGAGCGGCACCAATATGGGCACCGACTGGCGCGACAACGACCCGCTCCTCGAACCCATCGTCGAAATCTATCAGGGCGATCGGCAGAATTATGAAATGCCGGATGCGCCGCGCTCGAACAACGCGAACGATTCGATTGGCGGCTGGCGGCCGAAAGGCTTCGTCTCGCTCGCGCTGGAGAAAGGCTACAAGCTCGGTTTCCAGGCCAGCTCCGATCACATCTCGACGCACATGAGCTACTGCAACCTGCTCGTCACCGCGCCCACCCGCCAGGCGCTGCTCGAAGCCTTTCAGAAGCGACACATCTACGGCGCGACCGATGACATCCTGGCCGACGTGCGCAGCGGCAATCACCTCATGGGTGATCAGTTCGAGACCTCGGAGTTGCCCACACTCAAGGTGAAACTCGTCGGCACCGCGCCGTTCGCCAAGGTGCACATCATCAAGGACAATCGCTACGTCTACAGCGTCGAGCCGAAGACGGCGGCAGTGGAGTTCACCTGGCGTGACGAGAAGGCCGAGGCGGGCAAGCAGAGCTATTATTACGTGCGGGGTGAGCAGCAGGATGGTGAGATCGTCTGGGTCTCGCCGATGTGGATCACTTATCGGGCCCAAAGCACGATGCGCAATTCACGTTGATCGAGGCAAGGCGCTGACCGATGACTGAGCGTTGACGAACGGCCTGACCCGTCGTTCATCAACGCTCATTGTTTAGTTGCACGCCTCAAAGAGACCAGCAGCGCCCTGGCCCCCACCAACGCACATCGTCACCACGCCGTACTTCGCTCTGCGGCGTAGCATCTCGTTCGCGAGCGTCCCGACCATGCGCGAGCCGGTCATCCCGAACGGGTGCCCAATCGAGATCGAGCCGCCATTGACGTTGAGCCTCTCCTGCGGAAGGCCGAGCCGGTCGCGGCAGTAGACGACCTGCACGGCGAAGGCTTCGTTCAGCTCCCAGACATCAATGTCATCGACCTTCAGCCCGTGGCGCTTGAGCAGCTTGGGCACGGCGAAGACCGGCCCGATGCCCATCTCATCCGGTTCGCAGCCCGCGACGGCGAAGCCGCGGAAGATCAGTTTCGGTTTGACGCCCAGTTGCTCGGCGCGTTCGCGTGACACGAGCAGCGTGGCTGAGGCCCCGTCAGAGAGTTGCGACGAGTTCCCGGCCGTGACCGTCCCCTGCCCGCTGTCGGGGTCGAAGTGAGGCTTCAATGACAGGAGCCCTTCGAGCGTCGTGTCGGGGCGATTGCATTCGTCGCGGTCGCAGCGGTGCTCTTCTTTGCTGACGACCTCGCCCGTCTTCTTGTCGAGGATGCCGCGCATGACTTTCATCGGCGCGAGCTCTTCCTTGAAGAAGCCTTCGGCCTGAGCCCGCGCCGTCCGCTGCTGACTGGTGAGCGCGTATTCGTCCTGCGCCTCGCGGCTGATCCGGTAGCGCTTGGCCACGACTTCGGCGGTGTTGCCCATGACCATGTAGATGCCCGGCTTGTGCTCCAGCACCCAAGGGTTGGGGTCAGCATCGCGTTTCATCATGGTGATGCTTTCGACGCCGCCGCCGATGGCGGCCTCCGCGCCCTCAAGCATGATTTGGTGGGCCGCCATCGCCACCGCTTGCAGGCCCGAAGAGCAAAAGCGGTTGACGGTGATGCCGGCGACCGAGACTGGCAGGCCCGCAAGGACCGTCGCGACCCGCGCTACATTGCTCCCCGCCGGACCGTGCGGCTGACCGCAGCCCATAATCACATCCGTGATCTCTTTCGGCGACAGCTCGGGCACTTTGCGCAGCACATCCTTGAGACAATGCGCGGCGAGGTCATCCGGGCGGGTGAGGTTGAACGAACCGCGATATGATTTCGCGAGCGGAGTGCGCGAACTGGCAACCACGACTGCTTCTCTCATGCTGGTTCCTTTCCACTAACCGACCGTCCGGTAGAACCTACTACCAAAGCGACGCTCCCGTCAAGATAGTATTAAGGCTCTGGCACAATAGCTAGCATCTTTCGGTGATGTCAAGAGTCTCCAGGAGAAAGATTAGGTAGAAATCCAAAGGTCGGGACAAGGCACGTTAAAAGCTTACGTGAATGCGCGGGGAGACAGTTTTGATAGTTACACATAAAGTAACTACTCAGCCCCTAGATGTTGATCAGGGCTGAAAAATCCACAGCATCTTGTGGCCAGACGATGATTTTTGTCGCAGTGAGCATCGAAAGAACTCCAAACTTAAGGCCACATCAGATGGCTTACCACAAAATGCTGTTGGTCAATCTCTCCCGGAACACTACAGGGAGAGGCTGAGTAGTTACCACATAAAAGGAATTATGTGTGAGTATCTAGAAACTATCTTTTCGATACTAAAAAGGTATCTACAAGGCGCGACCAAAAGAAGCGGAAAGGCCCATTTTTAGGGGTACTTGAGGCTAGGCCCCCTCTCTGAAAACGCAATAGCGGGCAAATACGGCGGTCGTTTTTCGACTTTTTCCTTTTCGTTGCCGTCTTGTGGCCAAAAACAGTATAATTGAGGAAGACCATCTGAGGTAGAGGTGAAGCGATGAATCCGATTCTTGAAGACATTAAGCCAGAGACCGCTGACCAGCTCGCTGCCCTAGCGAAAGAGCGGGGGCTTTCGGTGGACGAGTATCTAAGAAGCCTTCTTCCACCAGCAAACGGACACGCTGGAGGTGAGGAAGCCAAGACGCCACCCCGCAATGAGGCGCTCCTTGCCGTAATACGAAAAACTTCAGAGCGCCTAAAGGATATGCCCGTTAGCGGCTCGACCGAAGACACACTAAAGATGATTCGAGAAGCGAGAGCCGGAAGGATGTTTGGATATGAGCCCACCGAGTAGCCCAGGCGCGGTTGTGATAGATGTAAACGTTTTACTTGCCATTTGCACCAAAGAGACCAAACAGTCCACTGCGGAAGCAGCGCTCGCAGATTACGCCGCCAAAAACTGGACGCTCTACGCGCCGGCGGCGATTTTGATGGAGTTTATGTTCATTGCCTGTCAAAAGCTCACAGGCGGGGCGCTCTCTCAGGCTGACTATGATAAAGCGGTCGAATATTTCAGTAACTATATGAGCGTCATTCTTCCGCCGCCGAGCGGAGAGGCGGCTTTGATAAGACGCACCAAAGAGATTCAGAGCGGTTATGGTTGCAGCCGCTCAACAGATTGCTTTTATATTGCCTTGGCTGAAGAATTGGGGGCGAGTGGGCCAACGGAGCTTTTGACCTTTGATAGAGGGATAGTCAACCAAGTTGCGAAGAATGCGCCTACGGTCAAGGTGAACCTTCTTCCAGTTTAGTCGCGAGACCGCCCGTCGAATCATAGTCGGCATCTTTAGAGGCGAACAGCTTGCCAGTAAGCCATCATACCAGCACGACAGTAAAACAGTCACCCTCGGCCGCTGCATTGGAAACCGAGCGAATCCGACTTCTCGTAAAGTCGGTTAAGAAAGAGAAAGGAGAAATTACTTTGGACCATACCGTAACTCCAATTTCACAATCATTCTACTGCCCTAGAGTGAGACGGCTTGTTCAAATCCAGCTAAAGAAGGAAACTTGTAATCACCCACACCACAACCATACGGCACATCAACTCAGCACATTTTTCGGCGGGTGTGAGCAGTTTCGAGATTGCCCGCTTTGTGAAAACTCTCTTTGGGGAACATATAAGTTCAGAGCAGAAGAGTGTGACGCCAGGGTAAAATTTGAACAGGACGGGCATTTGTGAAGCGGCTCGACGTGCGCCCGGTCTCATATAAATGGAGGAATTATGTTTGAGTTTGACTTCAAATTTGATGCCAGTGGCCTTGAAAGAGCGATAATGAAAACTGCTGCTGAAGATATAATGAAACGGGTAAGCAATATGCGATGCCCCGAACACGCGCAGTATGCCCATATCGTCGCCCGCGGCCGTAGTTCTAATGATATGTCATTCGATGTGTCGGGATGCTGTGACAAGTTCATTGATACAGTAAAACGAAAGCTTTGATTTCACGAGATGAGTGTGACCGCCATTCTCAACGACAGAGAGCCGCTTTCGCTTGAAATCGACATCAGAAAGATTGAGATTCCGTACATAGTTGTCCTAACTCCGCTGCTCCTTACTGGCTGGGCCGGATGATGCCGAGGTCCATCAGGCTCTTCGGCCCCGACGAATCAATGACGACCTTCTTCACCTTCGGCAGGATCTCTTCCATCGCCTCGAGGTAGAGGCGCTTCTCCGTAATCTCCTTG